>Ga0228711_1001754_pt1 | contig 32510 bp, 15 predicted proteins | sample MedpolnodulmetaG_2_FD_177996 | JGI IMG/M metagenome (GOLD analysis project Ga0228711, IMG submission 177996) | Root nodule microbial communities from Medicago polymorpha collected in Santa Monica, California, United States - brown nodules | ecosystem: Host-associated > Plants > Roots > Nodule... | reverse complement strand
GTTCAAAGGTTAATAATAATAATAAGAATAGTGTAATAAATATAAATGCATTGGAGTTTATGATTCATAAACACATAAAGAATATGTGAAACTTTTTTAGATGTGCCACATCATCACAGTTATAGCTCATGGATAGCTCAAGTTTCCCTGTTTTAGCATAGAGTAAAATGATTTTTTAGAGATGCCACATCATCACAATGGAAGCCTAAGAATAATTCAAGTTTCTAATTCAAAGATATATAGATTCTACTTTGCCGTTAGCTTTTTTATTTTTTTTTGTATTATAAACCTTTTTAATACTATCTAGTATCTTAGTCCTCTTTTATAAATACTCAAAGATAGTCATAAAAATGAGTATTTATCACACCCTTGTAGCGAAAAACTTTAGGCATTTTTTACCATGACTATCGTTTAAGATTTTGATACACAAATTAATAATTGAAATAATAAATAGACATAATATTTTTACTAAACTACCTTTACTTTATAATAGAAAGAAAAACTTAAATTGTATTGGAAATTGTGAGAGAGAAAAGTGAAGTATTTGTTGAAGACAAAGTTGAAATAAAATAAATTAAAGCTGCATCAAGTGACATTTATTTTAAAGCAATTTTTTTTTGCTAAAACAACACCAATTATATAACATCATGAGTATCTGACTCAAATTTTGATAATCTATTTGAAGCAATATAAAATTAATTTCCAAATTAATAGAGGTTTGAATTTGTTTGTTTAGTTTGACCAATTTAAAGATGAAAACAATTTAATTGATTTAAATTGAATATTTAAAGTACTAATTAATTTGGTTTTTATATTGTGAGTGATCCAATTGTGGCCACGAGCATTGCACAAGGTACTAGAATCTTTACAATTACATATTACATTACTCCAAATATTGACCAATATTCATCCTACAATTACCCTTCCCATTTCCCACTCAACATTTCCAACCCACATTTTGCTACCAACGCAATCTCCGAATCAGAATCGTTGAATACATATCGAACGGCTCACATATTAAGTTTATGCTTAAACTATAATTCAATTATCCTATTGTTTTGAGTTCTGACTGCAACATTCTCCTTTTTCTCTCTTTATATTACTCTATCTCAAATCCACCCTACAACAAGGTAGCGATGGAGAAAACAGTGCTCTTGAAGCTATTCACAATTTTAGCTCATTTACTATGTTTTGTTACCTTATCAACATCATCATCATCATCTACAGTCAAACTCATAAATGCATCCAAGCTGAAGATGTTTGTTGATGACCTTCCCAATATGCCCAAAGTCTATGGCTACAAGGTTGTAGATGGCGTTCCCAAATCAAAGTCTCTCAAGATTGGCATGTTCAAAAAGAAATGGGTAAGTGCTGTTTTTTTTTGGTTTAAATTACTCATTACAAATTTTTCATGTGAATCTCCGCTTTTTGTGTTGTCTTTATTGTACCATGCCAAATTCATTCTTTACTTGTTTCGATAGGACTAGACCACAGTTCATGAATTTTAGGATCTAGATAACTTTCTTTCTTATCTTGAAGTTGTGTGTGATAAACTATCTCTAGATAATTTTTCTGGGGTTTTACATGGTTCACATGATTAATACAAAGTTTCTGATACCTGGGTTATTTTTATCTAGATAACTTTCTTTCTTATTGGTAATACAAAGTTTCTCTTATTAAAATTGTTTAAAATAAGTTCCATCAAAATAGTTAATGGACTTAAATACCATATTAAATTTTTACATTGAATTTAATTCACCGTTACAAAACTAACTTAATTTCACATGAATAGAAGTCAAACAGATAACGAGTTGCGCCACTTTACTTTTTTGGATGGCAAAATCAATATTCGTAAATACAACATTAATGAAATAAGTTTATTTTAATAGTTAATTAAAATAAGTTTTTTTTTTTCAATTACACAAATTAATAAGCTTTATTAAATTGTATTCTTTTTAAAAAGAAGCTTGTAGTTTAGATTAATAATTTATTTCATTCAATAGTCAATTAAGTAAAAAAATATATAATTTTTTATACCGAAACAATTTAGATGGTATGTGCAAAAACTAGTCTTCAGTCACAAAATACAAGAAATCTATACCCCAACGAAATAAGTCACTTTCAAGTCTCCCCAACGACTCAATCATGTGGTTTTCCTTTACCAAATACCAGATGCCATGATTGATTGTTACGAGCTACTATTTTTAGAAATATCTCTTTAGGGTAAATTTGGATACATCCATTTTTTTTTCTTTTCTCAGTAAGGTAGCCATGGTTGATTATTACAATTCCTTTTCCATCAAATGCTACAAATTTACAGTACTCTCTTTTAAGCAGAGTTCCTTTAACACTCTGCATATGCATGTGACCCTGGTCTTAGGCTATCCAAATGCCAGTTTGTAAAGGGTGCACGCCAGATGCATAATCAAAATGTTAACTTGTGCTCTAAGGCACAAATTAATGATTCAAATATAATTTTTTTTATTGGAATGTGTGTATTACATTTAATATTTAACCTTTTAATGAATTCGAAAACATTTATTTTTTCGAGTTTCTTAAAATGTGCCCTAAGGGCATAAGTTAACACTACCCATTTCATTGCCCCAACGCTTTAACCTCAGGGCTACACATTCTTGGACAACTACAACGGTTGTGTAATTTCCTCAAACTCATTTCTTATATTTTTAAGGTCCCTTCCTTTTTTGATGACCCAAGGTTCTGTACTTTCTTCGAAAGAAATGATTTTGCAAATATTCGGGGTACTGATAATCTCACATGGCTACCTTATTGAGAAAGAAAAAAATAATGATCATACTAATATTGGTTCTATACAATTCATTCACCAGCTAGTGGACCACAAGCTCTATAAAGATCTTTAGCTTATTGATAATTATGAACCAAAGAATTAGTTCCCCCAACCTTTTTAGTGTCATCCACTGAGGTCTTGACACTTACTGATAGTGATAACTCAATTCTCCACTTTGGAGCATTGTTTAATTTTACTCACATTTCTTGATTAATTAATTTGAACATTTAATAATATTCATCTGAATTTATTATATGTCATTCAAACTTTGTACCACAACTTGTTTTGTATAATGCAGAAATTCCACAGAGATCTTCCACCAACAACCGTTTACGCATACGGATTAAACAAACACAAAGCAACAATTCCTGGTCCAACAATCGAAGCCCTCAATGGAATTTCCACACATGTGACGTGGCAAAATCACCTCCCTCCAAATCACATACTCCCATGGGACCCAACTATCCCCACATCATTGACCAAAACAACCAAAGGTATTCCCACTGTAGTTCATCTCCACGGTGGAATTCATGAACCCGAAAGCGATGGAAACCCAAACTCATTTTTCACCGCTGGATTCAAAATCAAGGGACCCACTTGGACAAAAAAGTCATATCACTATCCAAATAATCAACACCCTGGAAATTTATGGTACCATGACCATGCTATGGGTTTGACCAGAGTCAACCTTCTAGCTGGCTTAATTGGGACCTACGTCATTCGCGACCCTTCAGTCGAATCACCATTAAAATTACCACACGGTAACGAATTCGATTTACCGTTGATGCTATTCGATCGTAGCTTTAAAACGGACGGTTCGATTTTCATGAATTCAACTGGTAACAACCCTACGATTCATCCACAGTGGCAACCAGAATATTTTGGTGACGCAATCATTGTTAACGGTAAAGCTTGGCCACGTTTAACTGTACGACGTCGTAAATATAGATTTCGTATAATCAATGCAAGTAACGCTAGATTTTTTAGGCTCTTTTTCAGCAATGGTTTAAGAGTTGTACACGTGGCATCTGATTCTGCTTATATTGGGAAGCCAGTTGTGAGTAATGAAACTCTCGTGGGGCCATCTGAGATCACAGACGTTATTGTTGATTTTTCTGAATCTAAGAGTAACGTTGCTATTCTACGTAATGATGCACCTTATCCTTACCCAACCGGTGATCCAGTTGATGAAACTAGTGGCAAGGTTATGAAATTTGTAATTTTACCGGATAAAGAAGTTGACACGTCAAGGATACCGGAAAAGCTTGTGGAATATCCTGCTGTTGATTTATCAAGTGTGACGCGCACACGGTATATTGCTATGTATGAGTACACGAGTGATATTGATGAACCGATTCATTTGTATTTGAACGCGAAACCTTATGAAGCACCGGTTACAGAAATTGCGAAAGTGGGTTCCAGTGAGGTGTGGTATGTGATTAATTTGACTGATGATAATCACCCACTTCATATTCATTTGGGTTTGTTTAAGGTTTTGGATCAGACGGAGCTGGTGAAATCTGATGAATTTAAGGATTGTATGACGAAAAATAATGATGCTGTGAAATGCCACGTGGATGAGCATGCACGTGGGAAGAAAGTTAAGGTACCTGATTATGAGAAAGGGTGGAAGAATGTGTTTAAGATGAGACCTGGGTTTGTTACAAAGATTGTTGTTAGGTTTGCTTACATACATACCAATGCAACGTATGGGTTTGATGCAACTAAGGAGTCTGGTTACGTGTATCATTGTCATGTAAGTGCTTATATTATATTTGTTTTTCTTCTCGTAAGTATTGATACTCATTGGCCATTGCGTACAATTTTTTATGTAGATATTGGACCATGAAGATAATGCTATGATGAGACCCTTGAAGATGATCAAGTGAAGCTTCTCCAATGAGAGTCAACAATGATAATATAGGTGCATAATTTCATGAATTCTGGTGGAAGTTTTTATTGTAGGAAAATGGCATACATGATATGCTAATCGTGCAGTTACTTCCTCAGAAGCAAAGCTAGAGAGTTCATAGGTGTGGTTCACATCAAAATAAGTAAATACATATACAGGAAAATGTATCATAATTAATTTGTCTAAAATTGTGGACTTCCTTAGTTCAATAAAATAGAGTGAGATTAATTGCATTTGCTTTTGGTCGAATTTGGGTTATTGTAATATAGTAGAAACAAAAATATGTGCGATCTCTATGTGAATCGATATTGCTTTGAATTATAGACTAATTCTTAAGGTTGCTGTAGAATCTGATTCTGCAATCTTCAGAAGGGTTATTAATTAATCCTCACAAATTTGCTCTCCTTCACTTTTCTGGATTCAAAACTTCATTCGTCAAGGGGGTAAATTTTCTTAGACATGTGTGTAGAGAAGTTGATCAGGTGGCTAACTATTTAACTAAATTTTGTTTATCTATGGTTGATTGTGGTTGTGGTTTATATCTATTTGGCTTTGTTCCCTCTTATTTAGATTTAACATGCTTTTCTCGTCCTGTTTATTTCAATTTTCAAAACACCCCGAATAGAAGGAGCCAGCCCTGCATCGGCACAAATACAAATAAAATTTATTTGGATACACAAATGATTGATAAAATTTACAAGAGAAATAATATTAAGTGATGTGACTATATCATTTCTCTTTTACATTTTATTATATAGTGTCTAAATACCTTTGATTTGAGATTGTGACCAACCGAATATTTCTGGAAAAGAAGTACCCCTACCTTCTATACAGGATTGATGAATTCTGATAGACACATCAAAGAACATTGCTATCCCCACCCCGAAACTACGTTGACCCCACTAAATTGTTGATTTTCATTGGTTGAAGGATAAATTATTCATTGTTCTTTAAAGATAATCTAGAAAAAACCTTTTAACAATATAAAAATAAATAACTTGGACAAACCTTAGGTGAACAATTTTATTTGACTGAAAATGGACCATAATCATGTAAAAAAAAGAAAAAAAAATATGGGCCATATTGTATTTTGTTTTCATGATAGAAGCAAACTAAGTTCATATATTCGGAGGAACCCTTTCAAAATTTTAGTGACCGATCCATAAACAATAAATATATTTTCCTGTATATGTATTATGAGGGTATGAGCAACCATTTTTATCCGTCTCCTAATACATTTAACTTCAAAGTTTAAATGAACATAAACAATAAATATACAATATTAGAAACAATAGAACTAAACTCTCAGACACCTAGATGACCAGAATAAAACAATAGAACTAAACTTTGAGACGCCTAGATCAGAATCAATAACAACCACAAAAGTTTATAATCACTTTCAAAGATAACCCAATCACGACCTCTATTAACAACCATCTACGTCGTCGATAGTAATACAACTGCTTTGCCTTCAATTGTTGCCAAAATTGTACACTACTAGTCTTGAAACAATGCACCGCAATAGAGATTCCATTATTTACCAAAAACCCAACGCCGACATTACATTTAACTCATCCTTCGCGAGGAGAAGCTAAAATTGCTCTAGTAAGGATTGATTGGGATAACCGCTAGTTTACGGTGAACCAATATAAACATATCATGTTATTCTTAGACACACCTACTAGTGTACGTGTTTATTGTCGTAATAAAAATAGTATTTTTTCTCTTAAATATGCAATTAAAATGTATTTTTGAGTTTTGATAAGTTGATGACTGTACTGTAAATTGATTGAAAAATATGCAATTGCTAAAAACAAATTGGAATAATTGAACTTCATCACTACAACAAACATTCCAAATTCTATTCCTTTTTTAAGTCCCGGAAATTCACTACCTTACGATGTCTCACCAACATAACTCTATATTAACATGATTTCTACGTCGGTTTGATCCATGAAGTTCGATTGTACGTTTCATTCCAAAAGTTCTTAAACTATTTATATGTTTCAAAACCTTTGTCTAGCCTTATGTTTTCAGCAACTACCCTTTCATCTCTCGGTCCTTGGATCCCTGCCCAATATTTTTCTTAGAATTCCATGCCACTTGATTTCATTTAAAAATTAAAATAAAAACGAAATAAGGAGAAATGCGAATTTATATTAAATGTCAATTATTTATATCAGTCATGCTAACAACTACCCTGAGACATTAGTAATAAAAAAAGGTTCACACCGAAAAGGCGAAAACATCATATTTTACACTTTTAAAGTTCGACCACACATATTTCAAATACTTACACTATATTTGATTTTTTAGAAATGCTAACTATAGTGTATGTCGCTTTAGGAAAAAAAATTGTCCTAAATTATATGCCGCTTTACAGTACCAATGCAACATTAATGTAACTTTTCCTATTATAACCTTAACTATTTATTACTATCTCTTCTTTTCATTCTTTCATTTATCTTTCCCATATTATTTATTAAGGACAATTTTGTAAAACAACCCATAATATCTTTTTTCCACACAATATTAATTGCATTTTTTAATATGTCTGAAATGCCCAAAACGTCTTACAATTTGGGACGGAGGGAGTAAGCCTTTTCTTGGAACTTGTGTATTCAATGTTTTAAAAGTTTAATAATTAATATTTTCAATACAAAATTTATTTATTATTTCCTTTTTTAACTTCTTAACTTGTGCTTAATTTTTTTAACTAGTGTCCCAAATGACACTTGTTAACATTTTTCTTTTTATTTTTTTGACAAATTGTTAACATTTTTCTTATTTTCTTAAAAAACATTTTTCTTATTTATAATACTAAAATGGTTGTCCTAATTTTTTTTTTTACTAAAATGGTTGTGCTTAGCTTGGTCCCATTTATTTCATCTTTAATATATTTCTTTTGCCTTCTTAAAAAAAATATCAAAGTCGCAATCAATTATGATAAATATAATTTAATATGGAGATCATTCTAAATTAATATTTCATTCGGATGATAATGAACAACCATTTGGTTTGCTGTTATTTGGGTTATCTGAAAGGTGAGGAACAACCGTGTCTTTCAAAATATGGTTGCTACTCCTTTCATGCTTTTAGAAAGCGTCAAGCTAAATTTATTTTTATGGTTGAAATCAAAACGTGTTTCCTTCGATTACAGTTATTATGACTGGTGGAAACATTTGCTCCCTTGTATGGGCATAATTATGTAATTTAGTTTCTTCGTTTGGTTGGTGCTTATTTTGGCACCTACACTCTGTAAATATTTGCAAGTGTTCTCCTTGCACACGTTGTATGGCACCTATCACAACTGTTTTTAATATATCTCATTTTGATTTGTTCGAAAAAATATTTCATTCAGATGATAATGAATTTCAATCCAAAAATGTTGTGATTTTTTCAACGGAATCCAAAAATCTTATAAATGTCAATGTCAATTTTTTTTGGTAGTGAAATGTCAATGTCAGTGTCAATTACTATAACCATATTATTTTGAAAATATTATTATAACCATATGATTTATTTAAATTTTGGTACAAAGAATATGAAAAAAATAATTCTAATTTGTGAATCCTATTTTATCTACTATTTTATTATTTTTATAATATTATATTTAAATCAATAATTTAAAAAATTAGTTTAACTCTATCTATACTATATATAAAGAAAACTATCCCTTTCAGCACATTTTTAGGTTGAACTTTTCTTTCCAAAAATACTCTTAATTTTAAATACAAATAGCCAGTTATAAAATAACACGTGGATTAGTAATCCATGTCACTAATCGTCTCCGTTAACCCTCTTTTACCTTAACCAAAGATCAAACTCAAAAAGAACTAGCACAAAACAAAAACTCATGTTATTTTTTTATCAGCCGCTTTTATGTTGTACATCTGTATTGTTTCCCTCAATACAACCGACAAAGATTGCCAAGTATTTTCATATCCCTTCCACAAAAAACAGCATTTCCATATTATTTTATTAATATAAGTTACTCTTTCCTAGTCTTTGATTAATTATAACAAACGTGAACAAACAATAATGGTAAAGATTGGACTTTAAATCCTCTTAAAAAATATTAGTAATAAACGTGAGCAAAAAATAATGTTAAATATTGGACTTTAAATCCTCTAAAAAAATGATTAGTAACAAACGTGAGCAAAAAATCTTGTTAAAGATTGGACTATAAATCCTCTAAAAAAAAGATTAGTAACAAACGTGAGCAAAAAATAATGTTAAAGATGGACTTTAAATCCTCTAAAAAAAGATTAGTAACAAACGTGAGCAAAAAATAATGTTAAAGATTGGACTTTAAATACTCTAAAAAAAAGATTAGGAACAAACGTGAGAAAAAAATAATGTTAAAGATTGAACTTTAAATCCTCTGGAAAAAAAATGTTAGTAACAAACATGAGCAAAATATAATGTTAAAGATTGAACTTTAAATCCTCTAAAAAAAAATTAGTAACAAATGTGAGAAAAAATTAATGTTAAAGGGCAGACCATTCCCAATATCGGAATCTATTTTCCATGACATGTTTTCAGCCATGATCAATTATATGTAGCTTTATCAAGAGGAGTTTCTCAAAATTCAACAAAAGTTCCCATTAAAGAAGGAAAAATAGAAGGAGAAGATGAAGACTTTACGAAAAATGTAGTTTTTAAAGATATTCTTTTATCGCAATCATAACAATGTTTCTTTCACATAACATGTCATTTATGTTATGATGTTACTAATTACTATTAGAATAAACAACAAAAGATCATTATTTTATCTTTAATTTATATGCAAACAAACTAAAATATGTTGAGTTCATAAACAATTGTTATATGCCTTGACAATATTTTGTTTATAAATCAATATATCAATAATTTCCATTAATATTATAAAATTTAAATCAAAATTAAACAAACAAACATAATAAAAAAAATGGGTTAAATATGTTTTTGGTCCCTATAAAATTGGGACCTTTTAAGTTTAGTCCTTACTTGATTTTAATAGTTCCCCTAAAAAAAATTTATGCACCCAGTATTAGTCCCTCCTCAATTCAAATTTGTTTAATTTATGCTTAAACTCTTGAGTTTTTGAACAATTTTGTGCAGACTTGTTAAGAACATTACTAAAAGTTCCTCTGCAAAATATTATCGCAAAATTTGATTTCTACTTCTAGATTTTGTTTATTTTATCTTTAACTTTTGCCGTTTTAGAAAATTCATATTTAATTCGTTTCATGTTAAAAAAAATTTAAATTTTAGTAAATGAACATTTCATAGTGTTCTAAACTTGTCTTAAAAAAATCATTCAAAAATTTAAGAGTTTAAGGATAATTAAACAAACTTTGTTGTAATAGGGACTAAAATTAGAAGCAATTTTTTTTTTTGTAGGGACTAAAAAACCTATGAAAATTAATTAAGGACTAAACTTAGAAGTTCCAAATTTTATAGGGACCAAAAACATATTTAACCCTAAAATAATCACATGCGTTAGCGGAGTAGAAAGAGCGGACGGGCACGATAGTGCCCGTCTTTCCGCTAGTTACAATAAAACATCCTCGTGCCCGTCTTTCCGCTAGTTACAATAAAACATCCCACTACAATAGAAATATAATTGGATTTTCTTAAAATAATATTATTTTAATCTTATAAAAATATTAAACAATATAATAATTTTTTTTATTTTAATCTTATTTAATAAAAATATTTGATAATAGTAAAAATCAAAATTAGTGTATGATTAAACACATTACAATAAGATTTTTAAAACAATATAAAAAGTCACAACTAATGTAAAAGTTATTTTTAAATGATCTGATCTCATTAAGTTATTTTTGAAAGATGATTTGTGGTTTTTGTTTCCATGGAAAAAGATGATTTGTGGTTGATTAGAAGTTCAAAAGATTTTATAGCTTTTTTTAGGGGAAAATATCATAGTTTTTATTAGGGGAAAATATATAGTTGTATCGCATCAAAATTATTATTTATAGAAAAGAAAAACAAAATTATGCTATACGTTTGCTTGGGAATTATTTTTAGGAAAAAAAATAAAAATATCTATGCTATATTTTTGGTTGGGAAAAACAGAATTTGATACGTACGTGTGTTGTTTCTCCTAAATCGAGCCAAAAACGCACCTTCCCCTATTTCTAGTGCATGTTGTTGACAAATTTAAGATACGAGGTTTCTCTCTCTTCGTATTTCAACGCTCTTTCCGTTTCTTTTTTCTCTTATATAAGAACAACCTCATTCACATTCGTTTTCATCAATTCAATTCTATAATCATGGCGCTCCTTCAAAAACAAAATCTCTCTCTTGTCCTCGTGCTTTCTCTTTCTTTCTTGTCTCTTGCTTTTGCCCTAGATATGTCCATCATCGACTACGATGCAAAACTTGACGCTGCAAAGAACGAAAACCACCTTATGAAGTTGTATGAAACATGGTTGGTGAAGCATGGTAAGGTTTATAATGCATTAGGCGAGAAAGAACGTCGATATGAAATCTTTAAGGACAACCTTAGGTATATCGAAAGCCATAACGTTGAAAACAAATCCTTCAAGTTGGGTCTCACAAAGTTTGCTGATCTTACCAATGAAGAATATCGTTCCATGTTTTTGGGTACACGACCACGGAAATCCAAAGGGTTGTTGTCTGCTTCCAAGAGTGATCGTTATGCTGTTCATGATAACGAAGAATTGCCGGAGTCCGTTGATTGGAGGGCGAAAGGTGCTGTTAATCCCGTCAAAGATCAAGGCCAATGTGGTGAGTTTTTTTGTTTCTATTATTTGTTGAATTGAATTTAGTGAATATTTGTTTCAACTTTGAGATAAAATTGACTTTGACTTGTAATTGATTCTAACTTAACAAAGAATCCTAAACTTTTGCCTTCACAATTGATTTTTTATTTTATTTTGTTCTGCGATTTATATTTCAATTCACTCTTAAATATTCAACATACTTTTAGACAAAACAATTATGGAAAATCAATTCATTCAAATCTTTTGTCACCATAGAACCAAACATATACTTGTTCCTTTGATTTGATTTGTGAAAGTTATGACACATGTGAGTATTGAATTGACTTTGTGATTTTGTGAAGGGAGTTGTTGGGCATTCTCAACGGTTGCAGCTGTGGAAGGGATAAATCAAATTGTAACAGGTGATCTCATATCTCTATCGGAACAAGAGTTGGTGGATTGTGATAGAGGTTATAACATGGGGTGCAATGGAGGTCTCATGGACTATGCTTTTGAGTTTATAATGAAAAATGGAGGCATTGATACAGAAGAGGATTATCCTTATCATGCTCGTGATAATACATGTGATACATACAGAGTATATAAAATAATTTTACACCTGCTTGTTCCATTTTTTATATATATATATATATATATATATATATATATATATATATATGTATGTTACCTTAAGAATGTATTGATTTAGCTAACTATGTGATTTCTGTTTTTTAGAAAAATGCTCGGGTAGTCACTATTGATGGATATGAAGATGTTCCTCAGAATGATGAGAAATCTTTGAAGAAAGCAGTGGCACATCAACCTGTTAGCGTTGCCATTGAAGCTGGTGGCAGGGCATTTCAACTTTACCAATCGGTATTACTTTTTTATGATGACAATTGTGTAATATTAACTTTTTTAACTCATCTAATACAAAGACAAATCATATCACAATCGAAAGATAATTGTGTAATATTAAGTGATTAATTGTTCATATGTGTTGATGATGCCACTTACTTAAACGAATGCTGTCTCAAATTTTGATTTTGGTCGACTCAGGGTGTTTTTACTGGCATTTGTGGAACAGACCTTGATCACGGTGTTGCAGTGGTTGGATATGGAACTGAGAACGGAACCGATTACTGGTTAGTGAGGAACTCATGGGGTCCATCATGGGGTGAAAATGGTTACATTAAGATGGAGAGAAATTTGTTAACAAAAGAAACTGGCAAGTGTGGAATCGCAATGGAGGCATCATATCCTATCAAGAAGGGTCAGAACCCACCAAATCCCGGTCCTTCACCTCCATCACCTGTTCAGCCTTCAACTGTATGTGATGAATACTACTCTTGCTCAGCCGGAACCACATGTTGTTGCCTTTTTGAGTATGGAAACTTCTGCTTTGCTTGGGGATGCTGCCCTATTGAGTCTGCAACTTGTTGCGATGACGGTTCCAGCTGTTGCCCTCATGACTACCCGGTCTGCGATCTTGAAGCCGGAACTTGCCGATTGGTAATTATCTAATTTCTTCCTTAAGTCTATTTCTATTGCTAGTAAGAACCATCAAATATGTGTTGCAACGGACATGATCATCTACGATTCAAGTGTAGATGATCCAATTTTGTGTTGCAGCATTGTTATTGCTTCTGGTTGCTATAAACCACAAGTAATAACCATTCTCTTGTTTTGTGACTTAATGTTTCTTTAGTTTGAGGTTGATTTCATTTCTTGTGTGTGCAACAGAGTAAAGATAATCCATTTGGAGTTAAAGCTTTGAAAAGGACACCTGCAACAAGTACTGGGAGTTGGGCTGCACGAAAAGCCGCAATAAAAAGCGCAATAAAAGGCAACTAAGTGTGTGAGAGAAGAGAGTTGAATACTCATTGCTGGTTTAAGCACAACAAGTCAAAAACAATCTATTATGTAAATACAACATTTTTATTTTTCATTCATTTTTAAATTCTTGATTCTCTCTGTTTTTTCAATATGGCCCAAGCAAGATGGAATTGCTGATAAAAATACTGATCCTTGGGTTGCTTTTGAGTGTCTTTCGGCGGCTCTTCAGTGTATCTTGTACTTTTTTTTTTTTTTATATAAATATATATATATATATATATATTTGCCATTCAAAAAAAAAAAAAAATTATAACATCTAATAACAGTTAAATAAATTATAACATCTAATTAGCTTACGCACAACACAATACTTTCCAAAAGAATCAGAAGACCTGCACTAATGCTAAAATGCATAATCCCATAATTTACAAAGAAATGTTTGTTTCTTCATTTTATGGGTCAATTTATCATGATTGTTAGAAATCTTCATGGAAAGGCGATAGACGGAGTATGCCATATTATCTTGAAGATTTATCTTCACCATAGCTTAGGTTGACTAACCTGAACATAGTATCTCATCTTTTGCTCTTTTCATGTTAAAAAACAACTTTGTAAAAATAGATTATAATCATGACACAGAAATGACGATTGTACGCCTGAATGCCTTTAAGATGTATACAATAACAATACACATTATGATACTATATATTACATACAAGCACATATTAATTATCTTGTAACAGAAAATTCATATTCATATGACAGTACATTTCGGCAACATCGGAGTACCTATCTTCTCATCACCCTCTCATCCCCTATAATCCACTAGACATCATACAAAGCAGAAGCTTTATTTCATGCAACAAAAATTGAGCATGATACTAATAAACAAAGGAAAATGTTAAGGGCACATGTTAATGTACTAAAAAAAAAACAAAAAATTATGACAATTTAGTTTTCAAAAAATTACTACTTGCAAATTAATTATTTCAATGATGTGAGTGGTTAAGGTATAAGGCACTTGAAAGATAGTTGAGTGAGTGGGTGGGGTGTGTATGATTCTGGCTAGAGCCCACATCGGCCAGTAGATAAATCAAAGGGAACCGCTCAAGCTATAAAATAAAAGGATTCCTTCTTGTCCAGTATACGGAGCCGTGTGAGAAATAAATTGCATATCAATTGTTTACCTTTTAATTTAATAAATAAATAAAAAGGAGACTGTTAATGAATGCATTCAAGGAGAAACAAAGAAACTAAAAGAAATATTTTTTTTATAAAATTTCTTTTATTCAATTCTTGGCTTTTGCTTGGATGTCCTTTGTTAACTAGTTCCTATTTAACATGATAAAATTTTGAGTTAATGGTGTATATAGTTAATTACACTATTATTGGTTTTTTTTTTTTTGGTTAAATTTTGAATTAATATTGCTTTGTGGCATGCTTAATGTTTTGAATTTGGTAAGGAATTTCAATGAAAATGAGAAGGAATAATAAGAGGGAGGCTTCATTATGCAAACATGAGAAGGAAGAAGAATTTTTATGAGGTTTTAAATACGAACTAGGAAGCAATAATTAGCAATGTCCAAAATATATATGTTTCTGCTTGCTTTGAGATATATAACATTATGCATTTCAATGAGATGGGTTGTTCAGGGAGGCATTGTGAATACACTCTTGAGTCTTGATTGTTGAGGCACTTGAAGGATCGTTCTCTTGTTATGTGAACATAGTGTTTAAAATTTACGTTGAAACTCTTTTTAAACTCATATTTAAAGTGAAGCTACTATCTGTAGCTTATATGTTAATGAACAATGGGAGTGAAATAACGGTGTTTCTTAGTTTGAAGTTGATTTCATTTTCTCTGTAAAAGATTTGAGACAGAGGAGTGACGGACACATATTACAAGTACTTGTAGTTGGACTCAACAAAAAAGCCGCTATGAAAGGAAACTATGTATGAGAGAAGATGGTAGAATGCTACATTTAGGCACAATAAGTTAACACGCTTTGATGCATTAACAGTGTTGTGGGAGCGAACAAGAATGCAAATCATTTTCTTATGCAATTTGGGTATTGATAAATTTAATGGATTGTTTATATATTTTCAAATCATTGATTCTCGTTATGTTCCGTTAACTTCCATTTTATAATGTGTGCTAAAACACATTTGTAGTGCTTCAAGTTCCTGACACAACTCGTCATGGAGAGCGTGGCAATCCGGTGCAATGTAGGTTGCCCCAAACTTCAGCGAGATCTCCAGTAAGTTCATGGCTATATGATGAATAGAAGAAAGAAATTGTCTAGATGCAGTAACATCAACGTTTCTTCTGTTCACGTTCTTCAGCCAAGCAACACTGGCCGAGGGACAAGCTTTGGTCTCATTTGGTAAATCATACCGTTTGGCATTTCTTAATAATTTTGCAACGAGAACATGAATGCTTGTCATACACTCATTGCCATTTTTGTTCAATAATCATCAAAGTATCATAGAAGTACCAGCTTTGTGTTCTTATTATTCAAGCTAAGATAAATAGTGAGTAGCCCTACAGAAAAAGAGGTTGAAGTGAATTCAGTGAATGCAATTATCCTTATGTTGTAACAGAAATCAAAATGACTGCACATTTCAACAACATCAGAGTAGCTATGCTTCTCATTCCCCTCGTTTTATCTACATTCCAGATGACACCATAGATAAGAAATTCATTTGTATGTCAGCTTCAATTAAGAATATAGGAATCTAATCAATGAAGTTTATAGTGAGGTGAAGAGAAGACTGTTGAGTAGATACATAAATGTTGAGTATCCTGTTTGTCACTAATGTTCGGCCACATGACCAAAATAAATGATATAATACAAAGCTATGTCAATAAAATTTGGTAGGGAGTGATGAGAAAGCATTTGGTACTTACTAACACTTCCTACAACTGAATGATCGTGTGTACTTATGTAGTATTGACGACAAAGAAAAGGGATTTTATAGTATATTTTAGAAAAAATAAAGGGGAAGATATCATTTTAAGGAAGAGGGGGGCTTCAATCTGCAAACTTGAGAAGGAAGATGAATATTAATATGGTGTAAAATAGTGTAACTAGGAAGCAACAATTAGCAATTTCTGAAGCATGCGTTTCTTCTTGCTGAGATATAGAATCTGAAATGTTTGGAAGCATATGAACCATTTCAATGGGTGTGAGTGGATGAGAGAGCATTGTGAAATATGCTGTTGACTATTGAAGAAGAATGGTTGAGTTTAATGTGCGTGTATGTTTTGACTAGAGCCCACATCGGCTAGCTCTTAGATGAACTTCTTATTATGGAAATTCTTTATGCATTTGCTAACAAATTCCTATTTAAATAGTTTAATACATGGTGTGAGAGAACAGTCAAGTTTAAAAGTTTATTGATCTTTTTAACCTTGTACTCAAAAAAAAATAAAATAGAAATTGTATTCATCAAATATGATTTTTTCTTTAAAAAGAAATGCTATATGATTTTATATAATATTTCAATCACACTAAATCTGTAACATTTTATAGTGTTTGTAGTTTAGAAAAAAAAGCTAATGCTCTTCTCCACTCTAAAATCCTCATTCTAAACATACTAGAAGGGCAAAGTACATTTTATAGTGTCTCTAATTATTCTATTTTTAAAAAAAAAAAGTAAACACAATGAATGAAATTTTCCTTAGTGTTTAAATGTATTGTCCTCTCGTGAGCTTAGCTCAGTTGGTAGGGACAATGCATAATATATACAGTTCAAATCTTGGAAACCACAAAAAAAAAAATGCAAAAAGGATTTCGAGATAAGCAATTTAGATATATGCTAGCTTTAACCGAGACAATTTGACACTAATTGTTGAAGTTGATACTTTATATTCACACACCCTACATTTTGATGCCTCCATTTTCAATCCTTCATCTGGTGCAATCCTATCTGAATTCCAAGTCTAGCAAAATATCTTAAACAAATAAAGAAAATGGATGTAAAAAACTTAACATGTATCGCAGTTCATCTACTCCTCTTTTGGTATATGTTGCATAAGTGTACCAAAAAATAATGAGAATGCCGTTGCACATGATGTTTTTTCTTCAAGTTTTATGTATCAGTGTGATCATTAAGAAATGGTTTTGGTACTCAAATTGACCATCACTTGCAAAACGATATGTATAACTTGGGTAACCTGCTGTTAAACTATAAATTCTGAAACTTCTTTTTATGGAAATTCTTTGCCCTCATCTTTGGGTATTTATTAGCAAGTTCTTATTTAACTACTCTCTCCGTTTTTAAATATAAGCAAAATTGACTTTTTAGATTCATTCATTTAATGATATATGTGGTTCATAATTTGTGTGAAATTCTTTTGATCGGTTGAGATAACACTCAGATTGATCTTTGATCTTGTGTACTCACAAAATAATTAAGAGATAAAACAAATAGAAATAATCAAATTGAGTAACATGTTTGTCAAAGAGCATACCTTAATTCACATTAGGATTGAACAACTCAATATTAACCTTAGTTCCTTAAATGAATTCGATATCAATGTTTTAGGGATGTCCTTCACATGCTCATATTTTCTCTTCACCCGCTCACGTAAGTTATGCACACCTTCCCTCAACCGCACATAAACCATCCAAAGTACTGACATATCTCTTTGAATGGTTGGACCGCCCTATGCATGTCATACGGGTTGAACATCATATCATTCGCTTACAGACGATCAAGGATCAACCGATACGGCAACGGTGTAGCGTAACCCTTTCTAGGAACGTACATGCTGCAAATGGCAAGTCTGGGGTATATTGTGGATTATAAATATATCCATAAAATTTTGTCACATGCTTGAGCTCATGCCTGAAAAAACAAACATGCTTATACTAACATTTTATTAGAAGAAATATAAATTTAGATACACAAACATAATACAAATTATTACCTGCAGTAAGGTCATGTATCCCCCCAATGATTTTTCCGCGACGTTAGTAATATCGTTAAGACTGCGATAAAGGTAAGCCAACGCCATGCCACCCCATGACCACTAACCCATCGTGCTCAAGTCTTGCATCGTCTCAAGGTATATCACCTCGATTTTCATGTTGCTCTTATAAGTGAACAACGTACATCCTAGCAGATCTAGTAAGAAACTCCTCACGCACCACAATTGGCGGTTATCTCTCTCCACCAATTCCTTCCTCGTAGCTGGATAGGTGATCCGCATAAACTTGCCCCAACCAAACATAAGTGATATTAGCACCATACTCAACACAGTTATAAGTTGAACTCCCTTCTCTTGGGAGATCTTTTTATCGTGACTCATCATCCAATGTGACAATCATCTCTCCCACTAGTAAATGGAAGTCACAGTCTCCTCATGCCACCTCCTAGACAACGCAATAAGCATAATATGACTCACACTATGGAACCTCGTCCTAAGCAATGGAAAAAGACATGAGTATGAATGAGACCCCAAAACCAATTCAGTTGTTGTGTTGGACGTGTAAGAGTACACAGTCCAAATTTTAAGTCTCGAATAACCTACATTTTTAAAATATGAAATCTCTCAAATTATTATAGTTAAATAACTTTAAAACATAATTGGTACGAAAAAACTTAAAGACCAACTTATTACTATTAATTAATTTAAAGGACCTAAGCAGTAAAAAAAAAGTTAAAAGGTTAATTTGTTACAAATAAATAACTCACCTGATCTGTGATATAATTTAACTAAGGACAAAACTTAGGTACAATTCCTTAGGTGCTTTTCGTATGGTGCTTAACTAAAAATACAACTTCTTTGGAGATAACAAACTTTGAGAAAATTATGGATTTAATGAAATCACAATGAATTTAGTTAAAAACCATACGAAAAACACCTAAAGAATTGTATCTAAGTTTTTTCCTTTAACTAATACCCCTTCCGTTTATAATTATAAGCAAATTTAACTTTTTAGGTTCATTCAATTAATGATGTATGTGGTCCATGAATCACATACATTATTAATTGAATAAATTTGCTTATAATTAAAATCATAAAAACAACTATCAAGATGCAAAACCGTGTAACTAAGTTTTTTTACAGCAGGAAATCCGAATTTGGACACACCGATACGGATAGGAATAGGGTGCACGGTGTACCATAGAACAGACAAATAACCCCAGGACTAACAACAACCATGCGATTATCAAACTCCATCTCTCATTCATCGATTTTAAACAAACAGTAATCACGTTACAAAAATTCAACGACACCGTTCTCCTCATCCATCTTCATCGAAACTCGAAACCCTAATCAGCTCCTTCTCACTCACTGCTTCTGCATCTTCAGATCTGTAATCACTTCTTTTCTCCTTTTCTTTCTAATTCTTCATTTCGATTTCATTTTTCATTTACATGCTTCGCGCGACTCGAATTTCTGAGTTTCAATCTATATGCAAAATTTGTGATTATTAGTTCGATTTCGTTTACCCTTTTTGAAAGCTGAAGATTTGAGTAATAATTGTTGTATGTTAACTAGGATTGAGTTGTTTTGGTTTATAGTTTCAAGGGTTTGGACAAATTGCTATTATTCTGTGATACCCCATTAGTGCACTATGGCACTATTGCGTAGTGAAGTTTTAACTGCATGCTATTTTCAGCTATAGGTGCGCTATAGCACCTATAGTAGATACCATGGTGGAAAATAGACTTAGGTAGCTTGGGCATGTAAAGCAGATTACAAGAAGTAGAGCAAGACCTAGAAAATCTATAAATAGAACTATTAAGAAAGATTTAGAGATTAATGATTTGGATCCAAATACGGGTTTTGATAGAATATTATGGTGTATTTTGATCCGTGTAGTCGATCCCACTTAGTGTGATTTACAACTCTGTTTGGGAGTTTGGAAGGGAAGAGATTTGAAGGGAGGAGGGGAAAATAGAGAGAAATCTTATACTTTATTTGAGAGTGTTTTTGTAGAGAATAATAAATGAATGCTTATGCTTAGATTGGATTTGAAGAACTTATCTAAGCCCTCCAAAATCCTCCCCCAATAAAGTTTTTTAAATCCTCCATTTTGGGGAGATTTTGTATTATGAAGAAAAATAGATAAAAAAACAGACCCATAGGTAGATGAAAACACACACGATTGTACAGCGACTGCTTAGAATGATTGAGGAAGTGATGTAACTGATTAGTAGTAGATAATAAGAGACAATGTAATCACAAACACAAATGTAAGTATGAGTTAGGAGTAGTATAGAAACATATTTTCCACCTTCCACCAAGGATATTGTGATGAAATGTGTTCCCGAAATGTAAAAAATCAATACTTTCTAAATTCTAACTAACTTCATGTCCATATTTGCAGCATCGACAAGAAACACACTGTGGGACCAGGGACACTTAATGATAGGATTTGCAACTTCTGCATAAGCTTTTTTTAATAGAATGGATCCAGTGCCTGAGGCTGATGTGTCTAAACCACCTCCTGTGAAAGTGCCATCTATGACACCTCCTTCTAAAGAGGATGATGGTCAAGCTTCTGCTTTTGTAGCCTCTGGACAAGATAATTCTGCCCGTGAAGCACCATCTAAGCTATCTCCCACAGGCATATCTTCTTGGGCCAAAAATTTAAAAATTTCTCAGCCATTTTCTGGCTCCCAAGATGACTCATCAAGTGGAAGCGCTGGGAAATCAGCTTTTGCCCGCATTACAAGTAATTTGGGAATGCGATTGTCTCCAAAATCTCCTGTGGCAGATGACAATTCCAATGAACCAGCAGCACAATCTAATTTGTTTGGAACTATCACAAAAGGCCTCGTTGACTCTTCAAAGAATGCGGTGAAAGCTGTGCAGGTTAAAGCTCGACATGTTGTTTCTCAAAATAAACGCAGATACCAGGTGTTGTTATTGTTCAAATGGATTTACTTTGTGTATTTTATTTGGAAAGCTGATAGTATCTTACTCTTACACATCTGAACAATTTATTGTTTCTTCTATGGATTTTTGCTCTAATCTTTGGTTCCCTGTTGCCTTTCCCTTTTTGTATACTAATATAAATTAAAGCTTGTCTTTAGAGCCTATTTATGGATAACTTTTGTAGTGTAATACTTCAGGCAATGGTTTGCCCAACTTTATATCTCATTCTCTTCTCCTTAAAAGTTTTGCCAAACATATTTTATTAATTACAAGCTTTTGTAGAAAAAAGTAGTGTCATAACGAAGAAGAAGAATAAAATAAAGTAGAAGTAAGTATTAGCAGCTGTTGAAATTTATGCGGAACTTTTGCCATCATTAGAATCCTTTTTATCTTTTATCTAACTAAGCTGTACTTTTTTCACCCGGCTCTCTAGATCATCCAATCTCATAGCTGGCAATGGATTTATAAATCCCTGAATTTTATAAACATTTGCCTGCTTCGTTTTTGTATTAAAAATGCCATGCTAGATTTGGTGTTCTGATTGATGAACATTCTATCTGCATCAGTTGAGTATAGCTCTTAGAGATTTAGGACATAATTATTGTAGCTCTTAGAGATTTAGGACATAATTATTGTCATGACTTAGAGAGTAATGCTAACGACACTCATTTTAACACACTCCTAACACTCACTCGCTTATTGGGTGAAATACAGGGTCACACCACATTGAGAATGGATCCCTCATAAATTGATGGGACCCATGTGTATTTCACCCAATAAGAGGGTGAGTGTTAGAAAGAGTGTGTTAAAATGAGTGTTGCGAGCATAATTCCGTGACTTATGAATTGTTATAGATATAGTTTTTTTTTTCTTCATTTTTCTTCGTTTCAGTCACATTTTCTCCCCTTGGGAATTTTTTGGCTAATATGTACTGTTTCCACTTTTATAACCTCTTTTTTCAGGAAGGTGGTTTTGATTTAGATATGACGTATATCACAGAAAACATTATTGCAATGGGGTTCCCTGCTGGTGATATGAGCTCTGGTTTTTTTGGTTATGTTGAAGTGAGTTGGTAGATTTTCGAAGCACTTTGTTTTGCTGGTTGTTTTCATCTTTAACATTCGTGTTCTGACTTTCTATTTTTGTTTATGCAATGCAGGGATTTTATAGAAATCATATGGAAGAAGTGATTCAATTTTTTGAGACTCACCATAAGGTAGAAAGCATGCTCTGAGATGTCGTGTTACAAATGAATGCTGTTTATGGGCATAAAACTCCCCCTTTGCTTGGCATATTCTGCCACCGCTTCTGAATTTCTGATGTGTACAGCAAATTTTTCTACTACTATTCATGTTTCAATTTCTTCATCCCTCCCTTTATGTTAGGTATATACTTAGTTATGAAAAACAAAAGGAAATGTTGAATCGCTAAACATGTTTTCTTGAGCTATTTTCATTTTGTTATATATGAGCACCTGCTTCATATTTTTGTTATCCTACCACTGTGCTTGCATGTTTTGTAGTTTGATGAAGGGTTGAATTGTATGGGAGGCATCTTACATGGTGTTTTTTTCCCTGCAATGCCTTAAACCTTGAAACATGACGGGTCTTTGCCATTGCCATTTTCTTGTCAAATTTTGCATTTGACTTGTTTTATTTATATGCAGAATAAATACAAAGTATATAATCTTTGTTTGGAGCGGCTGTATGATGCATCATTGTTTGAGGGGAAGGTGATGTCTAATTTCCATAAGTCTTGGAGAGAACAATTGTGCTAGAACCATTTAACCCTGTTGTAAATTTCTTTTTAACCACTTTAATAATCATTGATGTAAAATTCTTTTTTAATTAAAAGGGATATATTACTTTAGTTTTAACCTTCAATTTTACAAATCTTATTCAGATTATGTATTTTTAAATTAACTATCATTCATACCATCTGTCCGTAGTCTTGTTCAAGATGCTAGACAGCCTTTATTTCTCCTGTCATGTTTCTGTTTAACTTGAATTTTATGTTCTTATCCCGTGTTATATTTCAATGGAGTTTGTTTGAGCAGCTCTACTTGCATCTGAAATATTAAATTCCTTCTTTAGGTGGCTAGCTTCCCATTTGATGACCATAATTGTCCACCAATTCAACTGATTATATCATTTTGTCAAAGTGCTTACTCATGGTTGAAAGAAGACATTGAGAATGTGGTGGTTGTCCACTGTAAGGCTGGAATGGCCAGGACAGGGTTAATGATTTCTAGTCTTCTACTATTCTTAAAGGTTAATAATTTCTAAGCATTTTCTTGAAAAAAATGAGGAGTGTGCTTGATAGTTTTCCTCTCTGTCTTGTTGTGTTGCTTTGTTGTTTTAGATTTTGATTAAATGTACTGCAGTTCTTCCCAACTGCTGAGGAGTCGATGGATTACTATAATCAGAAAAGATGTGTTGATGGAAAAGGACTTGTTCTGCCTAGTCAGATTGTAAGTTCAGCTTTGTAATGTGTTATTAGTACAAAATTGGATTATGGAGTTTTTACTTACATACTATCTTATTGTCATATGTTTTACTTTTTTTTCCCCCTTCTTTCTATAGAGGTATGTCAAGTATTTTGAGCGGATCTTGACTTACTTTAATGGTGAATGCCCACCTCCCCGCAGGTATGTACCAGTGAAAACATTGCTTTGATTTATGTTTTCATGTGCCTGACGTCATATTTTGTGCAGGTGCATGCTTAGGGGATTCCGGCTTCACAGATGTCCTTACTGGATCAGGCCCTCTATAACCGTCTCAGATCATAGTGGTATGCCTTAAAATTCTTGTACTAAATATTTCCCTTTTGTTTTTGTCCATGACCAGTCGTTAGTATGTTTATAATGTCATGTCATTGTTATTTTCAGTTCTACCGTCAAATTTGTTTTATTCCTTTTGTTGACTAGTCTGCTAAAATTTACTTAAAAATGTTTTTTTTCTCTTTCTCTAGACAATTCATTTGTCCTCATTTTTATTGTGGTCTGTTTTATATTTTTAACTCACTAGATATGATATAAAACTTGGTGTATTTGTCTTGCTCTGTTATGTTCACTGGTTATTAATAGGAGATAAGAGTCCTGAGTGATCTAGAGATTAATGAGTTGGATAGAAATATGGTATATTTGATAGAGCATTATGGCGTTGTTTGATCCATGTCGCCGACCCCACTTAGTGGGATAAGACTTCGTTGTTTTTGTTGTAGAGTCCTGAGTGATAGGAAACAGGGAGAATTACATATATACCATTTGTGCTGGACTGTTATGTTACTGGTTATTAGTAATTTAGCGGTGATAAATTGATGCAAATTTTGTACTTTATATATCGTGTTGATGTCAAGAGTTGACTCACAGCTGACCCCTTTTGAAAGGGTGGAGTGTGAGATCTTATTCCGTTATTGACTCTGCTTAATTTGATATTGACTCTGTTTTCTAATGTGTAGGTGTGCTGTTCTCAACCAAAAAGCATCCAAGGACCAAGGATCTTTTGGTGCGTCTCGTTAAAAATATGTCAGTTTATCAAATATTGATTAAATTGTTGTGCCAAAGCTGTGCCTTTTTTCCTTCTTTCTGTTTTTCCTTTTTTAATGTGTGGGGATTTGTCTTTGATATGGTCTGTCTCATTATTTGCAGTCAGAAGATTTTTGGTTTGCTGCTCCAAAGAAGGGAGTGATGGTCTTTGCTTTGCCGGGAGAACCTGGTCTCACAGAGTTGGCAGGGGACTTCAAAATCCATTTTCATGATCGTCAAGGAGATTTTTACTGGTGATTAATTCTCTTCATCAATCTTCAATTGCCTCTGCTGTCTATCTTGCGTTGAACTGAAATATCTCTATTTTCTCTTTTAGTTGGTTGAACACAACTATGACAGAAAACAGGAAAATTTTAAATACCAGTGATCTCGATGGCTTTGACAAGGTAAGCTGTTGTGGTTCTTCAATGATACTCTCTTTAATATCTCAGTTATATCCCAGGGTGCTGGTGCTGTGGTCACTATCTAGCCTTGAATCCTTAGGGACTGTGTTCAAATCCTCTTGGGAATTGTTTGTATGGCCTAAGTGCCTCTCCTTCGCCCTATTAATAAAAATCCGTCTGCCACCCCGGTTAAAAGTGTATAAATTTGGCGATCTTATTGGCAATATTAAAGATTGAGAGAATGATCTGGCTTCTGTGTTGTATGCTGTCTTTCTATTTTTGTCATCCAAAATAACCAGGGTCTTCTAATTAAAGTATTTTTCATTGGAATGTTTTCTGGCAGAGAAAATTGCCTTCTCCAGGGTTCCAGGTTGAGGTTGTACTGGTGGATCATAATGGTGATGTTGTAACTTCCAAACATGAAGTCACAAAGAAATCAGATGAGAGTTCGAGTGTCAGTCCTGCCCCAGTTGAGGTGAGCGCCCCTGTACCAGATGCAGACAAAGAGTCAGGGGATGGAGATCATGACAAAGATGATGTATTTTCTGATGGTGAGGCCGAGCATCCTGCTTCTTCAAGAAGCAAGCAAACAAAAGCACCTTCTGAAGCAGTTGAAACAGTTGCAAGTAACACCAAAGAGTCTGAGGCAAACAAAATATCAAATCAAGTCACAAATATAACGCATGCAACAGAACAAGTTTCTTTGGGTAGCAAGATCTCTATGCCAAGTCATAGTACTGGCGAGCCAAAAAGTGATACGGGTGGAAGAACAGCGTCCAGTCTTGATGCGCCCAGCTCAGAAAGTGAATTTAAGGCCATGGCTGCAGATGCTTCTGTGTTTACATTTGGAGATGATGAAGATTACGAAAGTGATTGAGGTTCAACAGGGTTACATAAAGCTATTTTACACTTAAAGATTTGTACATAATATTGCTTGCAACTTTGTATTCAACAATATCATGTTCATCCAATTGTTTGTTTGTTTGTTGTGATGACAAATCTGGCGACCGTCCCTTACAATGCACTAATTGATAATAAGAATGTGCTGACTTTTCGGTATTGATTAGCCATGAAATGTTCCATTGTTTTAACTAACCATCAAATTAATACTTAAAACAAATGAAAGCAGGAAACTGTATATAGTTGATTTGTTGCAGCACTGTGGCAAATGATCACAAATGGAATGGATGATTATTCACTCATCTGAAAATTAGGTAGATCATTCATGTATCATTTCTTGCTCAGTTTTTCCTGTCACCCTCAATTTCCCGTTTTGTACCGGAAGGGATGGTTATTCACTGACTCATATAGACCCATAATATCATGGTAACACTGTACAAAGACGTATTCTGTCAAAATTTGAAAATAATACATTGAAATTGAAATATTAAACATGTTTGCACCGGGACAGAGAATGAGATAGAAAGGTGATAGTATGATTCAAACAAATTTTAAAATAATTCTATTTCGTTATCGGTGCTTTTATATTGTTTGAACCCGTACAAAATATGAATTCAAGTTATAATGTTTCTACTAGTTGTCAATGGGTACCTTTGAGTACGGATAGTATGATACCATCCCCGCCCTGTTGGATAAATATGATATTCGTGCCCGCCCCGTACCCTCGCGGGTACCCACTATGGGTATCCGCGGGTATTGAGGTATCCCTGATTACCCATGAATTTTTGAATTAATTTATTTTTGGTACAAATAATAACTTTTTTTAATTACCAAAAAACTTCAACTTTTAAACATCCATACATAATCCATTCAAAATTTCATTAATCATACATAATCCATAGAAAACTCATGATTCTTACGTAATCCATAGGATATGTTTTATGATGTGAATGAAGTGGAAACAATAAACTTAATAAGATAAATTAAAAAAAATTAAAAATTAAAAAGGTTATTAATGAGAATATTAGGTGGACGGTAAAATTTCCTTCAATATGGTAACAACTTTTAAGTAATAAGATAAGATAATCGGATATGGGTACCCGTGGGTATGTATACAATCAAATCTGTGTCTGTATCCATATAATCATGGATAGTCAAATACCGTTTATTATACTTGTTGATACCTGTTTAACTACCCGTCCCGTGCCCATGACGGATATTACCCATAGATACCCGTGGACATGGGTATTTTTGCCACCCCTAGTTTCTACAAGCACACTTCGAGTTACGGAGCAGTTCCAATATGGCAGCATAATCTGTGGGGAAATAGAACTGAAAAATGTCTGCTGGAGTGCTCTGTTTGAACCATACATTTTTGTGTTTATACTAAAACACTACATTTTTGTTGAAGGCTTCAAAAATGTTGCGATTACTTGCTTGTTTGAATGCAATAGCTAACTCAACTTTATAAATCCTACTTGTGACGTTAAAAATGTCTTCTACTTATATACACATTTTTAAACCACATCTCATTTATATATCGTTGGTCCCTGGAGTGATGTCGCCGTTAATTTGGACTACACTTAAAGATTCCACATCTTGATGTGGTTTATCTTCTTCAAGAGTGATTGTTTCCGACGAGGTTTTAACTCAAAAACATCGCTCATACTTGGAGATTTTGGGGCAGTATGTTTGGAAGGAAAATGATCATAGAGACATTGAGTCTTGGGTTTATAATGATGAGGAAGAGAGAGCGTCAACTATTAGTTATTCAGTTATTTGAAGAACCACTCTGAAGTTAGGGAAGATCCCTTCATTGAGGTGGTGTCTAAGGTCACGAAAAAGAATATACATAAGGGTTTCAAGCTTATAAAACACGCTCTAGAGGGAGGTTATCATATTGTTTCAAGAACTTTCTTTGAGTTACATTTCTTTTCTTGCTATTTCTTTTCCCGTTTGTTTGTTGTTTTTAATTTCTTGTTAATTTCTCTTTGTGGGTATGTCGTTTGTCCCTCGGTTTTTTTTAGTTTTCATCGTTTGACAAAGTTTTGGTCTAGTCCTTGTCTTTTTTTATGTGTGTTTCCTTTTATTTATATATTTCAAGGGTCGTGCAATTGGTTCACCATCGACACCTCAGTTCTTTTAAAAATAATAATCATAACCTAATAAAAGTAAAAAGGAAAGCCTAAAAAGTTACTATGTGCACGCCATTGACTCAAAGGGAAATGTACCCTTAACAAAGGCGATGTTGTCTATGTTGGTTGGGTTAAATAGTGGTAGCTAGTGGAACTGGTGCACCTTCAGTCTTTGCTTGCACACCTTTTCAGTGTTTGGTGCCTCCCCTTCCTTTACATCAGAGTACTGAAGTCCAAATCTGAAGAAAAAATCAAAATTTAATTTGTTCTTAATAATTTAAAATTTTAACCTTGTAGTCATAATTTTACAAGCACTTATCTTTAACTGTGTTATTTTACAGAATTGTGCAAAATATTTTATTAAGAAAGAAAAGTTATGTCATATACTAATTGATAATAATATCAAACTTATAGAACAGACATATGAATAAATACTAATACATCAGCAGATCAGCTAAAGTATGCTTAAATGATCTGAAAATTATACTCTCTATAAACATGTGCAAAATAAGTACGTTAGCTTTTTAATTTTTACGCAATAAGTGCGTTAGTTAAAGTGTGTACACCTTTATCTGAAAATGCACCCTCTATAAGCACCTTTAGCTGAAATTTCAAATGAGATGCATATGAAATAATCAAATCAAACTGCATTTTAAAACTAAATGATTGTGTTAATCATTAATTATTATTTTTAAATAAAGACACTCACAAATTCACAAACAAAAAACACAAGTTTAGATTGTCACTAACATAAAGAAAGACAAAGTTTATGTGCTCGTTAGTTATAGTAATGTACTATAATACACTTTTGATATACGCTCCTGTTTTTGTATTCTCTGGTTGCTGGTAGTGACTAATGACTATAGTTTTAAATTATCAATATTCGATCTGCAGACAATAAGGCCAGAAATCATAAATATGAATATCAGACTGAGACGTGCCTATTCAAAAATAAATAAAATATCAGACGTGCCAATTTCCATGTGGTCAAGCACATTCTCTTAAATATATATCATCATTTTTGTACACAAAAGAATAATGAACTCCTTTTTAGGAACAGATGCTGCTAAATCATTAAAAGGTTAACCAACCATTCAGTAATGGACGTACTTCTTCTTTAACCATAGAAGTGTGAGTCAAAAAAACTACTATGTTTTATTTTTGGCAAAAAAATATAACCAAAGTATTTTAACAAAAACTTTGATGCCCTGAATACAAGAAAATTGCTTTTCCCACATAAAATTTTGCTAAAAACATATTAAAATGACATCCAATACCCCAACTGTAGTTAACTAGAATTCGCTGCATAATTCTCTCTTTTGGAGCAAATGATAGTTAACCACCGTTATGGTATTTTGGTCATTTTCATGTGTCTGATACCAAATCATTTATTGTAAACAACATTTTTCTTAGAACAAATTGGTCGATTGGGCCGGTGTTGCTTCCGGTATTTGTTGATGATAGCCCAGCCCATGAAGCTGAAAAAAAAATAGTGAAATTCGAATAAAGAATCAAATTAATCCTTGAATGTTGTGGAGTGACTGTAATTTAGTCTTTATGAGAGTAAAATCATCTGAAGCATCTATTTTAATAGTCAACTTTTCTAAAGAAACTTTGTTAAAAATATAATCGTGAATATGTCAAAAAAATGAATGAATATTTATTGTTATGGGTAACCAGGACGAAACCAGAATTAAGTTTAAGGTAAACAAAGTTTAAAAGTATAATTTAGTAAGTAAAATATATAATTTCAAATACGCATCATATATAAGAAGTTATAAAATACATCTAAAGTTAATATTGTGTGAGTATAAAACAGCTAACAATTTATGTTTGATGTTATACTCGTCATTGTTTCATAGAGTTTAAATCATCAATTAATATGAAGTAAAACTTTAACAATCTCATGTTCAATATAAACCCATTTGGGTTGGCCTAATGATATTGGCTTAGAATCGGGTTAGTTTATCTTCTTCAAACAAATAAACAATCATGTAATTTAAAAAAAAATAAAAAATCATATATGTGGTTATTGTTGACACCATAACAATCAACGCAAGTCGTTGCACTCAGTTTATCGATAAATAAGATTTTGGTTACCGGTCTAAACTAATTTTTAACATCACCCACATATATGAGACAGTATCTAAAAACACATTGAATTCATAGTATTGCACTCGTATTCCAATTCAGTCTTTAAAAATATGAAGTGTAATAGTAGAAACTTAAGTGTTTAAGGTCCTCCCTCAAAAAAAAAAAAAAAGGTCCAATATAGGTTTCTAATAAATTAATCCCTGTCTCTAAAAAAAATAAATTAATCCCTGTGCTTGTGTTATATTTTACTTAGTTAAAAGCCCTTTAATTGTAGAAACTTGTATGTTTAAGAACCGATATATTGAGTTAAAAAACTATTACATAATAATATTTAAAGTTGGGTTAAATGTGTTTTTGGTCCCTATAAATATATCAATTTTTCGTTTTAGTCCCTCTAAAAATTTTCTTCAACTTTTAGTCCTCCAAAAATTTTCCATCTTCACTCTTGCTCCCTCTTTTAAAATAAACTCATACGTAGAATTTATATTTTTGAATAAAATTTTGCAGAAAAATTCATAATATTATAAGAATCTCTAACAAAAAAATTTAGAATTTTTTAACAAAATATGAATGTTTATATTTTTGATGGTTAAAAATTCATATTAAATTTATGTTTTGTTAAAAAATTCTAATTTTTTTTGGAAAATATTTTTACAATATTCTACACATTTCTGCACAATTTCATTAAAAATACTAAAATTAACTTAAAAATAGGGACAAAAAGTAGTGATTGAAAATTTTATAAGGACTAAAAGTTGAAGGAAAATTTTAGAGGGACTAAAACGAAAAGTTGATATATTTATAGGGACCAAAAACATATTTAACCCTCTAAAGTTCACAAACAAAAATGTAGACAAAAATATGTGTGCATAACCTGTTACAAAATATATGTGCATAATTCTTTCATACAATTTGTTAAAACAAAGTCTCATAAATAAAATTTCATATTTTTTTTAACAAATACAATTCAGATTTAAGCAAACAAAAAAAAGGTACAACTTGAATGAAATAAGGTTGCTGATATATATTTATAAATTTGAATTGCGGGTTTGAATATGCATTATTCATCTTCTATGCATTTAATGTATGTTATTTTCATGCTAGACCCTTTAAAAAATGATTTAAAAGTAGAATTAAAATATCATAATGTTTTGTAACTAATAATAATAAGAAATCGAATCAGACAAACCATTGAGTTTTTACTTGTTTGGGAATATGTATTATGTTTTTCAAAAACGAAAGGTTAGTACTAAAAATATTGGAACTTGAATAATTGGGTAAAGCTTTTTGAGTATAAATAAAAATAAAATAAAAAGCCTGACCAAAAAATAAATAAATAAATAAATAAAAAGAAATGAATGAAAATGTGTGAAAATGAAACTGAAGATTGAAAGGTAGTCTCGTATAAGAGGGGTTGTTTTCATGGGTCCAACTTGGTGTGCGTGCCGTTAGATTTTTATGCCATTCTGCCCGCCAACACCGAAAGCGCAAACAGCTCAAAATATAAAGAATTTAGAAAAGAAGACCATACTATATATATATGAGAAATTACCTAAAAAAAGACCATTGGTGAAAAATGAGTTTTTCTTATCTTATTTTTCTTCCGTTTTGATATTTCCTCTAAAATGTTAGAGTTGTAAAAGATGAGAGAATAAATAAAAAGAGAGGATCCAAAATGAGTAAATCACAAAATTGATCACCGTCTTTGTAAGTTACTCTTAAATTAGTTCATGACTCTATTAATATTTTAATATAGTCTTTATTTTTATCAAACGTTTCTCGTTGCAGATATTTTTTGCAGGTACTCATCGAGCCTGAGTCCAATTGTCATCTTTACTATTTGTAAAAGGTGAAAAATGAAAGAGATAAAAATAAATGTACCGTGTTAGATACTTTGTATGCATTGAAGAAATATTTGCACCAATAAGGAACAGTTTGGAGCCTCTCGATCTAATGACTTTGGATATTGATCTTCTTATCTTATTTTTCTCTCTTTTGATATTCTCTTTGAAATGTAGAGTTGCAGAATGAATAAAAAGAAAAAAAAAATCCGAATCCAATAAGGAATAGTCTATTTAATTTGTTTTTTTTTAATATTTCTTAGAAAATGTAAATCAAACCAAATTGATGAATAACAAGTAGATTCTATTTTTTTTTTCTTTAAAAGAAAAGGATATTCTATTTTTTGTAAAAAAAAAAAACAAGTAGATTCTATTTGATTCAATTGGGTTTATATTTTTAAAAACTTGATAACTCATTTTAAAAATCTAAA
>Ga0228711_1001753_pt1 | contig 32510 bp, 23 predicted proteins | sample MedpolnodulmetaG_2_FD_177996 | JGI IMG/M metagenome (GOLD analysis project Ga0228711, IMG submission 177996) | Root nodule microbial communities from Medicago polymorpha collected in Santa Monica, California, United States - brown nodules | ecosystem: Host-associated > Plants > Roots > Nodule... | reverse complement strand
TTTATTCACCAAAAAAAAAAAAAAAAAAAAATTCCTAAAACGATAGGAGAAACCACTCTAAATTTAACTTCCACCAACTGTTTGACTTAGTGAAATTTAATTTCCTAGTCTTCAAAGTGCATTTAAACGAGCAAAAGTGTATTCAAATTTAAACTGTGAGATTTCCTTCTGTTCGTACTTTGCTAGCAGGGTAGACACCTTCTCTATCTGAAAAAGTGAAATTTGATTCATAAATAAATAATACTTAATTAATTTTTTTAGGGAATATTTAATTAAAAAATTATCATCGATATTTGATCAAATTAAAATATTCACTAACCTTTTCTTTCAGCATGTCATTCTCCTTTCTTATCTTTTGCATGAAACGTTCATGCTCATGCATTGGGAAAGGAGGACCCCCACAACTTTCGCAAAATGTCATCTTCAATATCCTTTTCAAAACGATATTTTCAGTAATGAGCTCTTTTCTTGCAGCATGAAGAGCTTTGTTATCTTCTCTAATGTGTTTTTTCTTAATAATAATGTAAAAAATATATAAATAATTAGTACTAATTATATGAAAGCATGTGATATTGGAGTGACAATATGAGTTAGTGAAAAGAAAATTACCTTCAATGTTGTCCTCTTGTTATCGAACCAATGCTTGATTTGTTTGGGCTCAAGCCCAACCTCCTTAGCTAATTGATTTCGTTGGGCTTCATTTGGGATAGAGTTCCTTGCCATGAATCTTTATTCAAAATAATTTAATAAAGTAATCAAATGATTAAGTTTAAATAACGATAACATAAACCCTCAAAGGGATTTGATCAAACAAACAAAAACTAAGATACTTGATTCATAATCAATGAAAAGATATGCGTATAACTTAATTAAACAAAAGCTCTAAAAAAATTAGTTAAACACATAAAGTTTTATAATCAATGAGTTTGCTATCGAGACCAATTTGGTGGTTTAAATTATAAACATTTTTTTATGTTTTACTACAAAATTGATTTATGGTCCCATAAAACCAATAAATCAAGTAATAAAAGAACCAATAAATTGAAACAACACATACAAATGGTTATAAATAATAAAAATGAAAAGAAAATCTTCTTAACAAAAAAAGTTCATCTTACTTTTGAAGTATGCTTCTTTGGTAACCACTAAAACCTTTGTATTGTGGTTTGCTTTGATTATTTGAGACTGAGTTATCAATGGCTTTATCTCCAGACCCACTAACGCCTCCCGTCGAATAAACCATTTTTCAACCTCGAAAGTAAAACACACTCGTAAAATACTGATGGTCGTCTGTTAAACCCGATTTAGGTCGAAAATTTGTGAATTTTAGGGTGTTTTTATACACAGTGTAGTCGTTGATGCCATCTGTAAAATAACCTCCACAAAAAGAAAAAAATGGACAAAAATGAAATATTAAAATAGAAAAGGTAATTTAATTACTAGTCGTACATGGAGTTTTCTCTAAATTCGTAAATACCGCCAAATGCAATGTTTTTGGATATAAGATTAAATGTATTTTTGGTCTCTGTATTTTATTAAATTCACAAAAATAGTCATCCCATTGTAAAATGGAACTTTTTGGTCTCTTCCAAAGTCACCGAAACTTAAAGTCACCCAAGTATTTTTCTCTTAAAGTCACCAAAACTTAGTGTTCAAATATTGATCCACCACGCTCTAGGAGACTAGTTTTCTCTACTCGTATGTACCCCGTTCTATAATAAGATGAAGGTCTTGAATTTAAACTCAGACGAAGTAGTAAAATATTAATATAACCACTAATGTTTGTCATTAAAAAAATTGAATTTTTATTTTAAATAGTTGCTATGCTAAAGAAATTTTTAAAAAGGTATATTTTCATTTTTACAAAAAGTTTTCTTTTTTGAGGAAAAAAGTTTTATATAGTAATCGGTTATTTGTAGAATTTTATAATGTTCTATAAGATTAATTAATTAATTATTGATTGATATAATGAATTATTTATGAATTATCATTAGTATAAATTAGTAAATTGTTATTAAGCATTAATTATCAATGAAGTATAACCGTGACGGGTTAACTAATTACCGTAAGTCTAATGAGATTGTTAAAGAATCCCACATCGGACAAAAGATGACATGGACATGTGTTTATAAGTGGAGGCAATCCTCACCTCACAAGCCCAATCAAAATTTATAAGATGACTATTACTTTTCCCACTCTATGTCATACTCACGCGCCCTGCAAAAATGACCAACATGCCCTTCGGATTACGTGATCCATACAACTTTGATATATAAAAGGAAGTTCACCCCTCCCATTTTACAGTTTCATAGTTTTACTTTTATCCCAAAATTCGAAGTATACAAATCAGTCTAAAATTGGAGTTTTTTTTGCTCAAAATCACTGCATTTAAAGCTTTATCAAAAATCAAATTGAAAGGTAGTTCGAATTCTTTATGCAAGCAAGTTATTTTGGCCGTTTTTTTTTTCTTGTTCACTGAAGCTGTTCGGATTTCGTTTTCCGAACTAGATTGTTGCAGTTCGGAAAATGAAATCTGTAATACACCTGTGTATTTTTTTCCTTTTATTGTGTTGTGCCCTAATATGCATGTTACAAGTATGGATCTTGTTGATCGTAGAACGGGTGAAAATGAGGTTATGTATGCATCCGTTAGGAGAGAGCGTCAAGTGCATCGAGAGGCTGGCAGAACATAGGGCTAGCAGGCCACGCCATGCTATTGCTGACGACGAGCCTCGACCTCAGGCTGACCCAGAGTACGAGCAGATGGACGTGGAACATCAGGTGAAGGATGATGCTGAGGCAATGGAGGAGGATGTGGATGATGGCCAGACCCTGAGGGGGAAGCGTGTGGTGAAGCCAGACCCTAAGCCTCTTGATGACTATCCCGGTGGTCCACACAACACTACCCTACTGACGAGGTACCATGTGCATGTGGCCAAGAAGGCGTTTGAGGGAGAGGTACCTATTAATGTGATACTTTAATGATTGTAAACTGTTGTTGATCTTTTTTAAACTATTGTTAATCTTTGTGAAACAGGTGTTAATATTTTTTTTTAATTTTTTGCAGTAGCGAGCCAATTTAAAATGCATCAACAACAGGAAGAAGATTGATTTGATACATGATGACGATACCAGGTATATTTGATGTACTTGGTGGGGATCACGCAATTAATTGACAAGAGTGCCACCTATGTGGATATTGTCTATCTGAGGTACTTCAGAGACCTGGAGGATGTTGCTGGGTTTTCATGGGGAGCTACACCACTATCTCACTTGTATAGGGAGCTTAACCATACTGCCCATTGGATATGCAGTCAGCTGTCAGGATACTTGACTTTGTTGCATTTATAAATAAATAATTATGTTTGTTTTTTCATCTGTAAATTTTGATTGTTTGTATATTTATATGTGGTTGTCTTTGTTGCAGGCTTGGGTGTATCAACACTTCAGGGGTATAGGCAGCAAGGATGCGTGGGGTGGATATCAGGATGATCAGCATCCACGCGCGATGCTTTTTGCACCACGGGTGAGTTTGTCTACACCAAAGTCATACAAAGGGCATCTGGATGCGCTGGATCTGTCGGGCATTGTCCTGGCCCCATAGGAAGAGCACTGCGTTTCATGTGCGTTTGAGTGGGTCAGCCTTTACTCTAGATGGCTCAGATATGGTATCTGCATGGTGAGATATCCGCTGGAGCGGGTGTTTAATCAGTTTGGGTACATTCAGACCGTCCTAAGACATCCATGTGACAGTGCACCTCCCCAGGAGACCTTAGGTGATATCACCCTCCGCTTTCAGCGTGCTCTTGATTATGCGCTGACACCTCAACAGTTGGGTAACCTTGCAATGCATGGTGTGGAGGCAGCATAGGGATACATCCAATGATTTTATGATGTCTCTCATCAACGCATGATTCTTCCAAACCAGGAGGTTTCGGTGCCGAGGCCACCAGAGCGGGAGGTCATTTATGAGATTGCTACTAAGGAGGATGGAGAGCATCAATTCTTAGAGCTGGGCAGAAGGTTTGGTTGTATCAGAGACCATATGTATGTTGTTAAGACCAGTGGTGGGGTGCAACAAAGGTATGAGGAATGGAATCATTTGAAGGAAATCTTGAGAGAGGTTTATGCTGGGAAGGTTTATCGTTGTAGGCATAATGTTGAGGGTGGTAGGGATGCCAGGGGTGGCAAAGGTGGCAGGGGTGCTAGGGGTATGTGTATGTTGTTTGAATATTTTGGATGATTTTTAGTAATGTAACATTTGGATAATTTTAATTTTTATGTTTGATTAATGTTAGCATTTTTGAAAAATTATGTTCTGTTGTTAATTGTTATGTTTTGAATTCAATTTTTTGTTTAAACATATGGTCAAAGGCCAAAACAGATGGCTAAATACGCCAAAACAGAGTATCAGCCAAAACATATGGCTTCTGCCTCTATGCTGATACATTTCGGATTATATAATCCGAACAACATTGACACTTTCCGGATTAATATAATCCAGAAACATCCTTTTTCACCCCAAATGTTGACTTTATACAGGGTGATTGACACTTTGCGGATTACATAATCCGGAAAGTGTAAAACCAGTTCGGATAGTATAATCTGAATCCATCCAACGCACATTGGAATCAACATCCATCAGAGTGCTTCAAGTTCCAAAATCCACGAATTTGTCCGGATTTCATAATCCAAAAGGAGTTCGAATTATGAAATCCGGACGGTATTTTTGATAAAAAAAAACAGGAAGTGCTTGAATCTTGCAGGGTGGGAAAAATAATAGTCTTATAAGATGGTATTAGAGCCTCCGTTAAGATCCATTGGGACACATGCTACCAGGTTTCTGCTATCTGGTCACCCACCATTTATGTTCATGAACCAAGCTCAATAGTGTTGGTCGAGAGGGAGTGTGTTACAGAGTCTCACATTGGACAAAAGATGACATGGATATGTGTTTAAAAGTGGGAACAATCCTCACCTCACAACCCAGTTTTGTGAGGTTGTGTTAGGCCCAACCAAGATTTCTAAGAGATATGTTTATACATATAGTCGTTTGGCAATTTAATTACTTCTCTATTAAATAACAATAGGGGTAGTCATTCTCCTATACTAATTTCCTCTCAACTATCTCATGGATTATAAAGCCACCCCGTTCTTGATTGGTTACCTGTGAAAATATTTATAACTTGTATCTAAAATCATGCATTTTTTAGAAAAATAAACAATATTTATTCATTCAGATCGATAGAGTACGTTGATACAATACAAATTCGCTAAAAACGAAAAAGATCAATGTGCAAACAAACTCATAACATTCATGTTGATAGAATAAAATGACAAAGTACATAAGACTACAAATATGACTATATTTAAGTCTCTGGAATAATCATGCCTCCGGATTTCCAACATTTACGACACCAAAGTCATCGATTGGATTTGCACTGGATCGAAGTTGATCTAACAATCTGAATTGAACAAACAGATAAACAAGACGAGAAGACAAACAACGTCACACAAAGATGATGAACAAAACAACTTTTCGTTAAGACAACGAAATCACAAAAGAAAAAAAACTAAATAGAGTTGAAAAGTACTTATTTAAATAAAAGGGAAGGAGAAAATGATTTAGAGGGGTGATTTGGGGTCAAAAATTAACTCTCAACCGTCTCTCTTTGGTGGATAAATTAGAGAAGAAACTAGTGTTTTTGGTGACGTCTTACAAAAGAGATTATGTTATCATGTTAAAATTTCAACAATTGCCATCAAAGCTATATTTTATGGCTATTGTAGTATTTGACCTAACTATTGCGATAATCAAAATTCTTAAGATTGAACATTGCTTGTAAAATTTATCTCCATTTTTTTTGTGGTGGTCGGAGTTTGAACCCTGGACCTTAGATGTATTATGCATTGTCCATACCAACTGAGCTAAGCTCACGAGGACAAAATTTATCTATAATATTTCGATAAACAACATGCCTACTTTTTTTATCCTTTAATTGAAAAATATTTAAATGTGTTTTTGCCTCTAAAATTACTAACTTTTATTTTTCCGTCACCGTAAAAAAGTGATACTTTGTCGTTCCTATATACATTTTTAATATATGCTAAAATGAAAAAAAAATTTTAAGGGGAAACAAAGGTGTTTTATACCTAAACTTTTGAATTTTGGAATGATATTTTGAAGGTATGTTTAGAACATTATAAAACGTGTTTGTAAATTCCACTTATTGTGTTTGTCATATTGTATATGATATTTCACAATTTCTAATGAGTCATAAATTGAACTCTGACCACTTGTTTAAGGGGCTTAAATCTCTTACCACTTTGGTCAATTCATTGTTGTTGCAGCGCGTGTGATTCTATATTTTTTTTTTTGAAGAGGTGATGCTATATTCTATTAAAAAATTATTAATTGTTTGGCAAAATAAATTCAGATTATTTTAGTATGATTTGTGAATTTTTTTTTATACCAAGCATATTTTATATTAACTTATTTTGATATGAAAGCGATTTTTAGAATTATTATATTCTCAAAATTTTGTCCTTAAATTATTGTTTAAATATCTGTCCAAAAAAATTATTGTTTGAATATTGTTCAATTTTTGTGACAATTTGATATACCATACTCTCTCCATTTATGTTAAGGAACTTGTTTTAAATTTTTGTTCTATAATCATTTGATATTCCTTCATATTAACTTTATTCTATAATCAATTAATTTGATTTTTTTTATTTTGGATTAAATTAAAATGTTTGCCTAAAATTTTCTTATACTAGTATAGTGACTCATACTAAGTAGGGAGTGATTCGTTGGAGTTCAATTATTTTTGCTCAATATATTTTTACTTGTATAATCAAATTAAACAAAATAATTAGTTAAATGATTTGGAGTATTTTCTAGCTCAAGGTATAGATATTTTAAGTTGAATGATTTGGAATAAGTTATAAAACCAAACAGTTCACTTCATAATATCACAAAAAGTTGTACAAGTTATATAAAATATAAAACTTTACAATAACCTAATAATGTAAGTTAGCTTTCAAATCCAATTTGTTTCACGCAAAAATATCTATGTAGCAAAAATATGAGTAATTTACTAATAGAGTATACAAGTTACTATTTGGAGAATTTTACCCTCCTCTCACGGTTCCTACACAAAATTTATGCATCTAGGGGTCTTGTATAACCCCAAAGCTTGTCCCAAAAATCAACAAACAAGGAAAACAATTTTTAATATTGATCATTGATGAGCAAAACCGTAAGTGCACGGTTTTACCGAAGTAGTAAAAATAGAGTATCATTCTGACAGGGAGTTATGAACTTAATTAACTTTTAACAATGATTAGAATGAAAGTTTTAAAAGTTAAAAGGTTTAGTTTTTGTTTTGAAATAAAATAACAATAATAATAAAAAGGTGTCTTGGGATTATTGGTTCATCATAATAACAAATCCTTCACAAACAAACGTTAAACCATAACTTTATATTCGACCTACTTTCTAAAGACAAGTTTCTCTTTAGCGTATCAAAGCCTCTTTCGAGGTACAGTGAGTGTGTTCCTCTAACAACCACGCTTATTCTCATGGTTGATTGTTATTGGAATCCTTGAAGAACGAAACTTTATATGTCTCAAGGTTTGCTAGACTATTCTCATGTTTCGCAACCATTGTATAAATTCTCTTATTCCAATATCAAAGCTCCGCTTTCGCATTATGAATTGATATTTGAGATGGTGAATTAACAAATACTAACCCTCCGCTTTCGCATTATGAGTTTGACATTTGTTAATTCATTATAAAAACAGTGAATTAGATTAGAAAGTAGATTTATATAAAATTAGGGTTTATGGTTTGGTTTGATTAGGATTACGTCATTAGTCTTATCCAACAATCCCAAGACAAGAAGGGCCTACTCACTAACGTTCCTTGTAGACATAAAAGAGGAGAAGAAGAAGAAGAACATAAAATAAAGGTGAACTTTTATTCAAGGAAACAATTGTCACTTATTATTTACAAGAATAAAAGATGATTTTACAAACTAGAGGTCTGCTCTATTTATAGTCTAACATTGACTTGAGCCCCAAGAATTAAATCACTAAATTGTTGCACAAGAAACCATGGGCTCTAAGTCAGAAATACTAAAATAGGCAGCTTTTGTCAAAGAAGCAAAAGCAGCAAAAGGGTAAAAGGGGCGCGCCACTTTGTTATATTTTTACACAAGATCTTCAAATTCTTTGCACAAGATATTTTTGTATGAGATCTTCATATTTTTGGCATGAATACTTACACAATATATTTTTTATGAGATCTTCATATTTTTGGCACGAATCAGCTCAAATTCTCCTTTCTTTTGCTCCAAGACTAAATCTTTTGAATATTTGTTCCTAAAATATAATAACTTGCAATTGAAGTAAAATAGTTCTAGAAGGAAATAAAAACATATTAAATCTAATTAAAATAAACTTAAATATTAAATAAAAGACACTAATTAATGACTAATTATTGACTCATCAATCATACATAATCAAGTAATTAACATACAAGGAAGTCATGCACAACATCAACATCTTAAATTCTATGCTTGTTTCATGATTCAATACATTCATAAGCTAAAACCCAAAGTCCAAGATCATAATCCTAACCAATGCATGTGAGATGAGGGGAATAATAGAACTCACCTCTTATATTCTATGAAGGTGTCCCAACATCCTTTGAATTTTTGCTTCCATGGAAAGTTAACTTTTCCCCATAATTTCTTTTCATCTTCCTCAAACCTTAATTCTTCTTATCTTATTATTCCTCTTTGTTTTCTCCAACCGTCTCTCATTCTCTATGGTTAAACACTTAATTTATGCAACCAGTTGTATGATTGAAGGTGTGATTTTGGTCTGCATGATGATTTCTTTGGATTGGATTGTTGTTGTTGAGCGTATAAGAGGAGCAAAGAAGGAAGTGATGAGCGAAATTTGTTTAGTAGTGGCTTATATAGGGAGGTCTCAAATAGCAAGTTACCAAACTGCCCTTATTATTGTGTTTAATCCCAAGACACCCTCAAAATTTGAATTCTATCTTATGTCTAAAGCATTAATATAACTCTTGATACCCTCAAGAATACTCATACTTAGGTATTATTTGGCATCCTAATTCCTAAGTTTTGAGATATTACAATTGATTACTTCTTAACCTATGATAAATGTAAGACATGAAGAGATCATCAATTGTATACTACACAAGATAATATATATAGGGCTAGGTAAAAAAACTGAAAAACCGAACTGAACTGCGAAACTAAAGTGAACAAAAAAAAAACTGAAATATTACTAACAGTTCTGAAACTAAAATAGTTCAATTTGGTTCAAAACAGTTCAGTTCCATTCGAAACAGTTCGGTTCAGTTTGGAACAGTTCAATTCAGTTCGTTAACTAAAGTTCGATTTTGTTTGTTATGCTTGAGACCATTACATATGATCAAGGAAAAGCATTCACATGAATAAGGTGGCTACCTTTACACAAAGGGTTGAAATAAATTTCACACATTCTCCTCCTTTTTATGCTTAAGTCAATAGATAGGCTGAGAGGACCAATCAAATGATTATTGATTGGATTAAGAGAAACATCGAAGACCAGTCGATAAGAAGTCATTTGGGCCATACAAAATTATAAAATGACCACTTACGTGTTTGACCTCTACCAGCTTAGCTATGGTCAAGACGAAATACTACCTTAAGGAATTAACGGAGCTTCATTAAGGGTTGCCGAACAAAATTAACTCAATATTCATGAAAACCAACACATTACGTTTATGTACTTAGATTTTTTAGATGAAGATCGACTAATGGACTTAACCATAATTGGGAGCTTCAATTAAAAATTTGGCCAAATCCTATAATAAATGAATCAAGGTTAAGTGATTTGATGACGGTGATCTAGTTTGAAAAACCATTTACTAATAAAAATTAAGAATCCTAAGTATGAAAAATGGTCACCAAATTGAGAAAGACTATTTTATTAGTAACACTAATGACCGAGGATTCTATCGGCTAGTGAATATGGAAGGCGAAGAGTTTGGACCACATGAATAGTTTTTCCTATAAATACTCATCTTCTACTTTAAAGGCACACAAGCTATCAAGCCCAAATTATTTACGTAATTTTATTCCTTTACCTTTCTATCTTTATATTTATTTACATTTTTTTCTTTATCCAATAGCTAAAAATTCCAAAAAACCGTACTTAACGCTCTATTGGAGGAGCAGTTAAGAAACATATAACTTGGACATACAATTCCTTTCACAAAAGAATTACTTGAAGAAAGAAAATCACAATTAAAGACTATTAACAGATAACTCAACTAAATCACTAATTCAAGAACAATAATCATATGAAATGAGCTCTCTCACATTAGTGAGAAGCTTACCATGACAAATTTGCCAAAAGAAGATATGAATATTTTCATGATGAGACCATGCCAATTCCATAGCCTAACTTAAAATTATGATGTCATATTTTCCTTGAGAATTAGAAGAGACAAAATAGAGGTAGTGTTAGCGTGATTATATAAAGAACGAAGCATAAAAAAAGGGAGAAAAAAACAAGAAAGAAAAACAAAAATGTAAAGAAAAGATAGAAAATGATATTAACGTTGACACTTATATTCTCTCCATGACCCTACATACACTTCAAAAACCATAATAACAATATAGTTGGAGCTGAGTTTGAAAATACATCATATTATAGTTGAACTAGCAAAGACAAAAATAATATTAATTAATTACAACTATCTTGTAACGGTAATCTTTTATGCAATAATTGTTTAACACCTGTTTGATCACACAATTCTGTATAAATTTTTTGGGACACACATAACTGAAAAAAAAAGGTAAAAGTATAATAAATTAAATAATGCGTGTTTTTTAAAATAAGTAAATAATATCCATTTTAACGTGTGTTTAATTGCTAAAAAAAAGTGTCTAAATCCTCTAGAAAAAGTGCGTGTCTAAATCTTCTTTATTTATTCAAGAATATTTAGATGAAATGATAATGAGTCTTTTTTTCGTTTAACCAAATCCTAAATTTAAATTGAAGAACATATTAAAATGACGGGTTTTCGTTAATTTACCAATGATGCATTCACTTAAAAAATTTAAGATTAAATTACAAAAATGGGATGCAATATTAGAATGATTGTGCATTTGCTTTAAATTTTTACAATTATAATTTGGGGTTGAGTTTCCTACTATGACGGATTTGAACCTGAGTTTAGACATACAATAACATTAGAGTTTGATGCTATTAGGATCTAACAAAACTCGAGAGATTTAACATGAAAAATTAAAATATTGTACATTGTAATGTGATTTTTTCGCGTGTGTAGTTTTTTTACACTAACCATACTGATCTTTCTTTTTGAAATAAAATAGGGTCATGTTAACTTGTGCCCTTAGGCACATGTTAAACATTAAATTCTTGCCACTAATGGTGATAAGTATTAATTGATAAAATTAATATTAAATTTTTTAAGTAATAAATTAACACAATTTCCGATACAAAATTTCTATTAGTGCAACTCCGTCCCTAAATCCATCACTGTTTAGGACACAAGTTAACATTTCCCAATAAAATATAGTTTAATGACATGCACCTTAGGTGCAGAATATTTAACATCCAATGAGAGTGGAGTGATATGGCAAAATGATAGCGTTTTTGACCCATCAAGTTTTACACGTGCAACTTCAGCCCTCCAAAATTTTAAATGAGCGATAAACCCATCAAATTTACCCCCATTGTATTATTTTTTAAGTAGTTTAGCGATCATAAATTTACTTTTTTAGAATTAATAAATAAGGTATTCGAAGTTCGAACTCCCACCCCACCCTTGTATACATAATGAAATTCTCCTACCAATTGTCATTTACAATTGAGTTTAGGGTCTTGCTAACGAGTGTCCCCAGAACATTCTTTAAGCATTTCAAAATAAGCAATTATTCTTTGAAAAAGTCAAATATTTCGATTTCCAACGCATTAAATACACACATTATGATCCTTAAAAAGTTTTTTTTTGAATAAACTAAGCAAATTATATTAAAAGAATAACTAACGGCCCCTCAAGCACAAGGCGTGCTAGAGGTAACTGTTAAAAGTTTACGTACAAAACAGTCAGGCTACCAACAGCCAAAGAAGCCAAAAATAAAATTACATCACAGCTTGAAAACAACATAAAGGGTTTTGCCTCCAAAAGGGGTAGTCAAAGTCGAACGTCATGTACTTCGCTTTCAACCACCAATATGTTTGGAGTTTAACCTTCTCAAGAAGTTCTGTAAGCTGATCAAAATGATTATCAAAAATTCTATTGTTACGGTCTTTCCAGATAACAAATAAGGTCGAAATCCAAATAATATAGAAAGCTGTCCTTGAATTCTTTGAGAACCTTCCAAGAGCACAAAACTGGTTTGAATGAGCATATAAATCGCCATGAAGAACTGTATCGATACCAAGCCAATGGGATATGAGAAGCCACAAATAACCGTAATGATCACACTTAAAAAACAAATGGTCTCTATCCTCTACAGCCCCACATGAAGCCGCACAAGATACCTGTGAAACATCCAGAACATGTCTCGTCCGCAAATTGTCCTTTGTAGCAAGTCTATTCAGAAAAAGTCGCCAGACAAAAATATTAACCTTTAACGAAACCGCTTTATGCCACAGAAAATGATGAAAATCCTCAGTAATATTGATGTCAACCGCTGTTAAGTAAGAATAAGCAGATTGAACAGTGTATTTGTTGGAAGGGTGAAGTTTCCACACCCACCTATCAGCCAAGCCAACCTGCACAACAAGAACAGACAACCGCTCCACACACTCTCCCACCAACAACTCCTCCCACGCAAATAAGCACCGCCTCCACTTCCACGCCTCACCACCCACCCCCAACCTAATGTATACATCTCTGACACCGTAGCTAGTTTATTTTCCGATAACTTAAAAAGTCTTGCATAAGACGTTGCTAACGGAATATCACCTAGCCACGAGACATTCGTTAACATTTCCCTTGAGTTTAATGGTGATCGATTAACAGTCCAAAACAATTTTGCACAGACAATTGATTAAAACACCTAGAATTGCCACATCAATTAATAATTTTTAACCAAAACAACTGATGTGACAATTTTCAGTGTTTAAATTGATTGTATATGCAAATTTATTTTGAACAGTCGATCCACCAATTTTTTTTTTAAGAATGTCGACCCACCAACTTTAAACTCTATACAATTTTAAATGATAAACATAAACATTACTAACAAAAACTGCATATGCTCGTGTAAATTAAGTAAGTTTTCCACCGACAGTGCATGTCTTTTGAATCCTATATTAAAACTCATTTAGAAATGAAGGAATTAATAAACATTATTGCCGACAAAATTTAAATTTTAAAAACTTACATCAAACCAAAACGTTACATTTCATGTGAACCAAACAAATCACAAAATTTTTTTTTTTTTTTGTTTCTTCACATTCTTTATCTTCAACCTTTCTCCACAATTCAAGAAACCCCCAAAACCCTAGATCGATCGAATCCACCATCGTTCGTTATTCTCAGTGGTGGAAACTGAAATTCACGTTCTCTGTTGCTGAAATTCGAAATAAAATTTGAATTTTTTCATTGGGAATTGCTCAGATTGATTTGAATTGCAGGTTCTAGGGTTTTTTTAGGGGTTTGAAACTGAAATTTCAGTTATTTGTTACTGAAATTTGAATAAAAAGTGATTTTTTTCATTGGGGTTGTTCAATTTTTTTGAATTGAAGTTTCTAGGGTTTCTTTTTTGGGGGTTGGAAATGGGAAGTAGAAAGGAAGAAGAGAAGATTGAGAAAATTATTAGGGGGCTTATGAAGCTTCCGCCGAATCGAAGATGTATCAACTGTAATAGTTTGGTAAATTTCTTCAAATTTTGGTTTGAATTGTAAACTTTTGATTTTTTTTTGAGTTTGTTACTGTTTTTGTTTTAGGTTTTTTGTGTTATTTGGTTAATTAATTTGAAGGTTAAGTGGTGTTTAGTTGATGAGAACTAAGAAGGTTTGAAAATGCTTAAGGATTTTGAATTGGTGACAAAAATTTAATTTTAGAGGTTCATGTTCCTTTTTGTGGAATCTCAAAAGTACACCTTATTCAACTAGTAATGTTCGTACGGCCTAACTCAACTAGTAATGCCGATATTGTTAGGCAGTACACCTTATTCCGGTCTCAATACTGGGTCCTCGCAGTTGGGTGTGAGTTTCAGGTGGTGCTTACCACTTCGTGGGCAATTACAGTAACCGCTGTGTCATGATATTTGTTATTGCGGACCATTATTTAATTATGTGTGTTTCTTCTTTTTCTCGATATCCTTTCCAATGTTGCGTGATTTTATTTTGTTATGCTCTAGGAACTTTAGGGGATTTTATTTTGTTGATCATTTTCTTGGATTGGTAGGAACGATATACGAGTTTCTTGTGAAATGCAAAAAGTTTAGTTTCTTTTATTACATGGGAACTTAGAAGGTTAAGCGGGGTTTAGTTGCTGAGAGCTGAGAAAGTTTGAAAATGTTTAAGGAATTTCTTTTGACAAAATTGTAAGTTTTGGAGTATTACCTTCTTTTTTGTGAAACCTTCATATTAAAATGATTTTGACAAAATTAGCCTAATGTTTAGCGTCTGCATAAGGATTTTTAAATACCGGTTACAATAACCGTTGCATCACGATATTTGATATTGCGAGGAATCATGTTCAAATGTCGTGGAGGGTTATTTAAAACACTGCATAAAGGTGGGGTTTTAGATAGCGGCTGTAGTAACCGTTGTGTCACAATATTTGACATTACGGTGAATCACGGTCAAATGTCTTGGACTGTTATTTAAATCACTGCATGAAAGTGGTTGCATAAAAGGAAATAAAATTGATCATGCTTGTTTCTATTTCTCGACATCCTTTGCAATGTGCATAGAGGCAGGGTTTTTAAATAGAGGTTGCAGTAACCGTTGTGTCATGATATTTGATATTGCGGAGAATCATGGTCAAATCTTGTCGACTGTTATTTATAACACCTGCATAAAGGTGGTTACATAAAAGGAAATAAAATTAATGATGTGTGTCTCTTTTTCTGGACATTCTTTGCAATGTTGCAGGATTTTATTATGATATGCTTTAGGAATTTTAGGGTACTTGTGAAATAAAAAGGTTTGGTTTCTTTTATATGATAGTTCCAGTTTAATTGATATGCAATTCTTTCTACAGGGACCTCAGTATGTATGTACAACTTTTTGGACCTTCGTTTGTATCACTTGCAGTGGAATACAGTGAGTTCTTTTTCGTTTTATTTATGAACTCTTGCTTTGTGATCCATCTCTCATATCCTTTATTTTATATGAAATCTTTGCTTGTTGTATTTTGCATTCAAGTTTGTTCAGAATTCCATCCAACCAATTGTTGCATGTTTCATGCAATATTTGTGCCTTTGAAACATGCACTATTCAACATTTCTCTAAAAAACGATACCAATGAAATATGCATACAGACACACAATTGTTGTCATGATTGCAATTTAAATCGCTACATCGTATGAGTTTATATTTTTACTCTCCCACTCCAATCTAAATTGTGAACAAGATCTCATTTTGAGTGAAATCGTACCAAGTTTGGAGCGAAATCACTTCTGGATTGCGAAATCGCGAGTTTCTGCGTGATCTTGGGCGTTTATAGACAGGAAATCTCAGAAATCTTCTAGTTTCGGGTCAGGGGGAAGATGAATGATCAAGTGCTGCTGGTAATGGAAATATGCGGCTAGGAGAAAAGAAAATTAGTGTTAGGGGTATTGGTTTGGGCCGGTCATGTGAGAGTGGGGTCCCCTTTTCTTTTTTTAATTTTCTTTCTAATCATTTTTCACTGCTCTATATTTTATTAACATTGGTTTGGGCTGAGTGTTATCCATGAAAGGCCAATCATAAATTAAGAAAAGTATGATGTATTAATTTTCAATATCTCCTAGCTATATAAAATTTATTATATCATAGTTTATACAAATATATCTTAATAAAGTCAATTAATTCTAGATTATAATCCATGCTAAATATGTGCGCGTGCGTGTGTGTGTAATTTTTCATTTTAGTAGGATCTTACAATCTTTGTCACAATCGTATGTTTATGATCTTGCTACCCCCTTTTGTTAATTAGGTAGGATCTTCCGATCCTAGATACGATCATACGATCTTGGCACCCCTCTCCTGATCTTATTCAAGATCTCGATCTTGACAACCTTGGACACAGATAAATAGGTATAAATATATTGGAAACAACCTAATTAGGAATTCAAATTCTTTGTATACACATGGTTTGATTACCACCAGCTCCAGTTAATTACAAACACATTTTTAATAATTTTACTCCTAAACTCAACTTTTTAAAAATTTGATACTAATTTAAAAGTGGCTTTATTAGGAATTAGATTATTATATATTTTACTCCTTAACCCCAATTTTAGATGTCAGATGATTTTCTTAGTAAAAAAGGAATCCTCCTGATAATTATTGTTTCTAAAGTAAATATTTGACTTTTTCGTAGTAAATATATTCCATGCTCACTTAAAATTATAATCTGGATTCAACTTATAGTCAAAGTTGTGTGGCTTCTTTTGTGTTTCGTGAACATCATGTTCTGCCTCCTTCTAATCCTTTCTGTTGAGATTTGGTACTCATTGCAAAATGAAATGTCCCTTTGTAGTAGTTTTGTTTGTTAATGGTGTTGTTCTTATCAAGGTGATTAAAACCGGACTGGACCTGCAACCGGTCCGATCTAGCCTTTAAACCGCTCTGTCCAAAAACCGGGGAACAGACCGGAAAACCGCTCAAAACCGTAAAACCGGACAGACCGGCGGTTCAGGAGGTTGGACATGATGAACCACGTTTTGGCTTGTTTTTTCTAAAACCACGTCGATGTAGAAGCAAGCAGAGGAGTCTTGTTTTAGTTACAGATTCACAAATTACCAGATTTAGAAAGAAAAAATTGGATGAAAGAAAAAACAGAAGCAGAATATAGAGGACGGATGCTTTTCTGTAAAGTCAAACAAAGAAGAATAAGTGACTGAGAATATGTTGCTGGCGGCTGCTTCCTTTGTTTTCTATTTTAGGGTTAGAGTAACAAGTGGGATTGGGCCTTAGATACATGTTAACGTACTTTTTAACTGGCCCAAATATTTCTAGTAAAACAAAATGATATATACAAAAGTATAAATGATTCATTAGCCTGGCAGAGTAATAAAAAAGTATAAAAAAATGCCAAAGAAGGGAAAAGATGTATCACCGATTTTTTTTAATTTTTTTTTACAAATACACCACCAAATTCTTATAAAAAAAGTGTCAAAGTATCCTTTTTACACAGAGATTCAAATCTCAAATTAATTTTTTTTAATGTTTTAAACTTAAAAAAAACTGTTATTTTTTGCTTTTTATTGTTTATATACTATTTATATATTTAAAAATTATATTTAATTACTACCTGTTGAACCCCGGTCCGACCTTTAAACCCTGAACCCTTGCCTTTACCGGTTTAACATCCGGTCCGGTTTTAATTACCTTGGTTATTATAATCACTTGTTTATTTTAATGTCATGCAGTCGTGAGTTTACTCATCGTGTGAAGTCAGTTTCAATGGCCAAGTTCAATTTTCAAGAAGTTGATGCTCTTCAAAATGGTGGTAACCAGGTATAATATAAGGGTGCATTTTCTTTATTTGTGGCTATTCTTTGTTGAAAAGAGATTGATCCGCGATTGTTTCGTTTAAGCGTGCAAGGGATTTATATTTGAAAGATTGGGACTTCCAAAGACAACGATTGCCAGATAGCAGGTATAAATACAATTATGTGGTTCGCTGTTACATCCACTAAACTAACATGGTTTTACATATATAAATATGCATAATTCATAGTGTAACATCATGTTATGATTTTGCAGCAATGTCAACAAAGTAAGGGAGTTCATAAGGAATGTATATGTGGATAAAAGATATGCTGGAACAAAGTCATCTGAAAAGCCTCCAAGAGATGCACAGGCAATATATTCTTAGCCATTGAGTGTTTTTCGGAATATGTACATATATAGTTTAAGCCTTGATTTGCTATTTCTTTTTCCATCTAAACAAAACCTTTGTTCTAAATATTATAATTCAATTCCATTGAATTCAATTCAGTTAGAAAAATGAAAGTTTAAACAAATGAAAAGAATAGAAATATGTTATATATGAATATGGTGATCACACTGATCTTATTTCCATTGTTGTGCATGCAATTGTTTGCTAGAAACTTAGACTTGTGAAGTTAAATGGCACCATAGAAATCAATGAAAATATCAGATAGATGTAATCAAATGTTCCAATGTCCTCATAATTCAAATTAGTTTCATTCTTAGTTAAATGCTAACATTTTATAACTGCAATTATCTGTAGAGCCTCACAATTAATGAAGACGAGGTTAGGCGTGCCAGTTCTTATCATTCATATTCACAAAGTCCTCCATATGATAATCAGTATGAGGATCGACGATATGGAACGCAAGCAGGGGCTCTGACAAGAAAGCCTGGTTCAGATAAGGTCCGTTATGAAGGGAAGATGGCTAGTATCATTTTTAGTCCTGGTCGTTTAAGTGATCACTCGTATGATGAGAGATTTGCTAATGAGGGATCTGGTCCAAGAAATTCCGACTTTTCTGTGTCTAGTGGTCGTGAGCAATTCAAGCCTGATGTTCAGTCTCCTAAGTTTGGGTTTAACAGTCCATCTTATAAGCGTCCTGGTTCTAGTTCAAGTGAAGATGTGTGGACTCAAGCAAAAATTGCAGCTCTCGAATCTAATGCCGCTGCCAAGAGAGATGCAGATGGAATTCATCGTCCGCAGGTTTCTCTCTCTCTCTCTCTCTCCCTCCCTCCTGATTTATAAAGATATATGCTTGCTTGAAATAGTTTTTATTTCTTCTTGTCTAGTAATGTGATACAAAAAGCCACCAAATTAAAGTGATGTTATATCAATGTTGTAGGAGTGCTTGAGATGCAGAATGAGATCTATTCATGTTTTCACTCTTCTGATAGACTGATACCATATGAACCACCAAAATGAGATACTATGGAATTATTATTATTATTATTTGTTTTTAAATTGACCATATTGGTTTGCAGAATTGGAATATTTTTGATGGAAGGACCACATTTAGGAATTAAGATTTAATTATATATATTAAGTAACCATTATGTTCGACATTTTATCCTGTGGATATTAGCGTAATGGTGACTTTCTACCTTTGTAATCCAAACGGGAACGGTTTGAATCGCCACATGGGAATGTATGGCCTAGTGCCTCTCCTCTAAATAATATTTCCCCTCTTTTTTTTTTTTTTAAATACAACATAATTCTAAGTAAATTTTTGTTAGAGAAAGGGAAGATAGTGATGGTAAAAATCTAGAATTGGAACAAGGGAAAGGTAAAATAATTTATAGTTCACTCAGTAAAAGGGGAAGATAGCAATACATTGTATAAAAGGTAGTAAGATGACCTCCTCAAAATAGCAGTTGAAAGGTGACATCTGTAATCAGAAAAAGCAGAACCTTGTGGAAGAGAGAAAATTGAATCGTATTCATGAATGCACTGTTTACTATGTTTATCGTTGTTTACTACACCTCACTGTTGTCAGTGTCAATCCTACTAAAAGGGGGCATGGACCGTCTACACGAACTCCCAATGAAAATCAAGTATGTGGAAGATATTTTTAAAAAGCGGTTACAAAGTGGGTTTATGTAGCTTTAATTGGATCTCGTCGTAAAACTAATTACACCGACAGTGCATCACTATTAAACTCATATAATTGAGGTCTTCTGATGTCCAATCATTCAAATTTTACCTGTCTAAAGTGACCAAGAATTGGCTTAGTTTGAGTAATTTATTATCATGAAAACTCTGGATATACATTTACTTCGAATGATTTTCAATTCATTTACTAATTTATTTATTACATTGCATTCAAAGTGCTTTTGGTCATATTTTTGAAGCAAGTGGATCATGTATTTCTCCTACATCTTGTACATGAAATTGATTTGTTTTCTTTCCCCAGAGAACTACATCATTGCAACCAACAGACAACAACCTTTCAACCTTAAGATCTTACAATTCTGGTGGTGCAGTTGATTTTTTCTCAGAAGCTTTCCAATCTTCAGGGTCCCTTCAAGATAAAGCATTAGGAAATTCACTGCCATCTGGTCCTGCTAGATCGGTTAGCTTGGACCTTTCCAAGGCACCAGCGGCATCGGCCTCATCTGTTGACCTTTTTCAAACGGTTGCACCATCTCAATCTGCATTAGGAGATCTGTTTCAACTATCTGATAAGGAAGCAGTTCCATCTTTCAAGGGAAGTCAACCTACGCAAACATCCCAAGTCGCATCTATTGATTTCTTTGCGGATCTTCCTCAGAAGCCTTCTGCTGCAACCTCAGATGCAAAATCAGTGGAGTTATCCATTCCTAAAAATGAAGGTTGGGCAACATTTGATACGCCTCAGTTCACATCATCTACTACACAAGTGGAAATTCCTGCAGCAGTACCTTCTAGTGCTGAATCTTTGCAGGCTAGGTTTGATCCATTTTCTACTGCACAAGTGGAAATTCCTGCGGCAGTACCTTCAAGTGCTGAGTCTTTACAGGATAGGTTTGATCCATTTTCAACCTTAAATGGAAATTTCCAAATGCCATCTTTTGAAATTCCTAGTGTCGGTGTACCTTCATCTGTTACATCTAATGTATGGCATGATGGTGTATGGAATGGAGAAAAACAAGTTCCTGTTATGGCAACAGACACTCAAGTAAGTTCAGAAGTTAGGTCAATTATTGGTTTTGCATTTTTGTGCTGAGTTAGATATAAAACTATTCACAAGCTTATCATCAATTGCTTGTGTTGGTTGTGATATGCTATTCTGCATAAGAAATGGACTGTGTCCTTTGCATTTGTTCCACATCAACTTTAAAAAACACTATGGGGAATACATCGAAACTTCAATAGGGTTTTTTATTTTGTTACTGAACAGCCATGGAATGCATTTGAAGATTCTGGCACTCATCTTTCAGTGGATGGCAATAATCAAGGATTACAATCGCATAATTTCCCATCAGAAAGTTTTGGTTTAAGTGCTTCTGAGGTTGGTGTATGTTTGTTGTATTACCATATGATAGTCTATACTCCGATCAAATTGTGTTTAAGTTCTTCTATAATAAAAACCAGGTACCTATTGAAGATGGAATTCAAGGTGTTGCTCCTATTGGAGGATTTGATAATCATGAATTCCCATCAAATGTAAGTGACTTATCATATCTTTCTCCACTGATTTGTCTTCCAAGGTTGATTGAGTTTTTCTTTTATTTAATGTGGGTATTTTGTTTGATATTTCAGGGAGATATTCAATCTAATGGAATCAATCGTAAATCAACTAATCCATTTGATTTTCCCTTTGATTCTGATGTAGAACAGAACAATATGGTATGTCCTAGACCATGTATAGATTAGATTCACATCTATTAATTAGTATTTCTTGTTATGTGTATAAGCCTATTGCCCTCATTATACTAGATCATAATTATCAATCTCTTACAATGATGTTCATTCTTCTTATGACACAATTCAAGGTTTCTGGTGTGTGATTGTTGGCGTTTCTATTGTGCCCTGTAACTTAATACTTAAAGCCATTCTAGGGCCTGTTTGGATTGGACTTATTTGAGCATATCTACTGATACAAGCACTAGTGAGACTGTCGGAAAAAGCTTTTGGTTACAGCTTATGACATGTAAAATTAGATGTTTTCAACTTATTTACATAAACTTTTCAGGATAGCTTATGAAAACAGCTTAGCTTATATGCGATTAATTTAACTTTATTTTATAATTTGTTAGAGATAAATAACTTATATACAAGCGCTTGATTAAGCTGTTTATCTAAACAGGGCTCTAGTCTGTCCATTTTTTATTATATTGTTCCTATTAACCATTATAAGTTTTTCAAACTGCACTACACGGCTTCAACAAATATTTTTAAGAATAGTATTTCAGTTGATTCTTATCATATGCATTTCGGCACTGGTTGTGTGTCCGCTGTCTGAAAAGATATAAATTTAACGATGTTAATCGTGGAATATTGGAGCCTGTGAGATGCTAACTTGATCTTTAGTTTCCCATCATATCTAAAATGCCTGTTGTTTCAATTGCAGTTCCTTGATATGAACTCTTTGCAAGCTGCTCTGCCAGATGCCCTTTTGCCAGCCACATTTGGTGGTATCCCTGAACCTTGGCTCCCTCAAAATACAGTGACCCCATATATTTCATCTGCAGGAGAAGGTAATCCTAAAAACTTGAACTGAAAGTTTGGACCATCATAGATACTCACATCTCAGTAGTTAGTACGAATTAAATACTTATGTTATAATTTTCCCACCGTAATTTTACTCTTATTTTGATTCTATTATGTAGGTGGTTTCTCATTCATGGCCGTGCACACACCAAGTTCTCAATTACAGTAAGTTCCATTGCATACATGGCCCTTTTGTCCCCAACTCCCTGCTATTTATTCTCCCTTCTTTCTGGAGATATGGTGGTTCTAATTCGTTGAAATCTATTGACATGTCTATTTCTTGTGGTTGCATTCTTTTACTCTGGAAATATTTAGCATTTGTAAACGTAGTCTGTGAATGTGATGTTGCACGATTCCTTTACCAATGTTGAGATAGGAATGTTGGCTGCTTAGTGACACTGAATCAACTTTTTCAATTTTTCAAAGATTATTTGTAGGGTTAAATATATTTGTGGTGATGGAAATCACGACCTTTTCTTTTAGCCCTTATAAATATTATTTTTGTTTTTAATACTTGCAAGTATAACACTGTTTACTTTTTGATCTTTGTTTTCGTTTTAGTTCCTGTGAAATTAGCCCCTGTAATATGTAGTATTTATTTTAGTTCTTATGCAGCCTGTATTGGAGGGACTAAAATCAAATACTCTAATATCTTGTGCTTGATTGGGACACTCATCTTTTAATATATTTGCATTTGGCTTCTTGAAAAAAAAAAAGTGGTACATTAGCAAGGATTAAAAATGAAAAAAATTTAAAAAGCAAAAAGTGGTATATTTGCGGGGACCAAAAGCATGTTGTATCTTAAGTTTCATCTTTTTGATTGACCATCAGATGTGTCCGAGTTATGTGATGTTTGATGTTCCAATTTCCCACTATGTGGCTATTGGCTCTCTATCTTGTTATGTTTCTCCAGATGTTGATGAAACACAATATAGTCCATTCTATGCATTAGTTTTTACTTAAGTTGCATGTTGACAGGAACATCCAAGCACAGGAACCAGTTGCGTCGTTTGGCGGAAATCCTTTTGCATAGAAGAATTCATGTACATTGTACATTGTACTATTGTTTCCAAATAGAAACTCCAACTATGAAGCACGTATACTCCTTGGATAAGGCATGTCCCAGTGTCGGATACTTATTGTTTCCAACACGACACCGACACATGATTACATTCAATCATGTCATTTGCTTAAATTATTATCGGTGTCGACGCGTCCGTGTCTAAGTATGCTTCATAGGTAGCAAGTGTTAGATACAGAAGTAATGTTTGATGCTCTTTAGATCAAAATGTAACTCATTACTTCCATTCGAGGAAGGCGTTGCAATTCATAGTCCCTACTATTTTCAGGCAATGATTTGTAATACTATAATTTATCACACTATAGTTAGAATTCTTGATATTTATTGACTAAAATCAATGAGTTTGAGACTATTAATGATATTTTTGTTGTCATTGTAATTTATACTATATATAAAGAAAGCTACCCCTTTTAGCACTTTTGAGTTGGATTTTTCTTTCCAAAAATACCCTTAATTCTCAATACAAATAACACATGTAATAGATAAGAATAAATTTAAATATTAAAACAAATGTAACAAACACAATATGAATATATATTTTTTTGTTTTTTTTTCTCTATCATTTAAAAAGTGTAATAAATTAGATGAGTATATTTATACTTATTTTTTCATCATTCCAATTATACCCTTAAACAACTTTTTCTATAATAAAATTGTTGGTGTCATTAAAAAAAATTTAGATTATATTTTATTGTCGCTGTCGTTGAAATACATAATCATGGTTGGTTTGAATTTTTATAACTTGAAAGCAATAAACATTTATATTTTTTTTTAGTTTTAATCAAAATCAAAATTTCATTAAATAAACACCGTTCATCATTTTCAAACGTTAGCGTAATAAAAAGAACGGAAAGACGGGCACGGCTAGTTATAAATCGTGCATCTGATGTTGCTCAGCCTATTCAATGAAATGTAATATACCTACTACTTTATTCTTTTATTATTTCCTTTGGATTGGTTGATAATTTTGGGTTGATTAGGTATCTGTTGTCAATATTTAGTTATTAGTTATACCAACTTATATCATTGTATCAAATGATAGTGTTAAAGGAGAGTAGTAAGAGTCAAATTGAAAGGGACATGGATTTATTTATATTTAGTGTCTTCTATAATAAAAGGGACAAATTAAAAGGATAAACTCTTTTCTTCACATCTAATATGCAAACTACTTTAGGAGCACAATCTTAATTGCATGGTGTGGTTTGTTTCTAGTTGGTTTTGTCAAATATTAGTAGTTGAAAAAGGTTGAACATATAATATACAGAACAAATTTTCATTATTATCAATATCCACATTTTCTAAGGTAAAATATGATTAAACCTTTTCTTGAAGCCTAAAGTTTTGATTAGGGGAGTAACATCTCCATGTAATGCTAGAGAGAACAAGTAACCTTAGTGATAATTTACGATGTAACTTACGCACAACCTATCAGTGTGAGCGAAAGATTCAACCATATATGTCAATATCAACTTCACTTGGTACATAATGTGACTTTTCACATCCAAAAATTCATGTGAACTTGATATTAAGGTATCTATTGTTAAAATGTAAAAAGAACATATCAGTCATCTTCTAAATTTGATGTATATTAAAAATACAACAAAGCTAAATAAAACCACAAGAAAATGATACATTTCATTTCCACCAATGGCTACTTAAATATCTTTATCCCAAAAATTCTTAGGTACAGGTATTGGTTTCAGTTCTTTCTCTATACTTGGAGGGGACATATAGTACCTCCTAACCCTATTTAACTTCAATTTCATAGCAGGAACCTTATGAGAAACAGCTTGCCAAATCATTTGTACAGCATCACCTTCCTTAGATGGAAAATTATACTCAAAGAAATGTTCAACCTCTTTCAACTTGTTCCACATTTTTGTCCACTCTTCTTTGCCTATACTCCTGATGAAATTTAGGAGATAGTTTTCCTTGATAGCGTCGCTAGTTCGAACGAATACGCAAAACTCGGAGTAGTCGAGTACATCCTCGAATGGTAGCTCAATTTCATCACTGATGATCACAGGGACACAATGACTAGCAATTGCGTCGAACAAGCGGTTTGATGAAGGTGTGTCGCCTGCTATGTTTAGGCAAAATTTCGACATACGCATTCCTTCTGTTGCTTTCTTGATTCCATCTTTTTGAATGCTTCCAAATGAAAAATGTACATCCTTTTCATTTTTCAAAGAATAATATAGTTCTTGCCTTACATAACCTCCCTATTCACAAGAAGAAGAAAACAATTGAAGCCAATAAGTGCAATAAATTTAAATACAAAATCATATAACAAAAAAATATTAACTTATGTGTAAACTTAATCAATGGATGAACTTAAATAAGAAAGGCATTCAAATTTGGATAAACAACTTACTTAAGCTCTTATAGTCTAAATGCTTATCATATGTATAAGTACGTTTGTGTAAACTATTTCTATAACAATAGCTGAAAAAAGTCATATTTTTTCACATAAGCTATAAATTGTTTTCATATGCTCTTTTCGAGAGCTTATGGAAATATTCTGAAAACAACTTATGGACATGTCATAAGCTTTCCTAAACAGTCTCGCAAGTGCTTGTGCCATTAAATAAGCTAACATAAGTCAATCTAAACACCCTATATTCATAATTACTTAATACACAACTTTAATCCCAAAGAAAGACATTCTTTTGCAATATTCCATCTTAGTGGTACATAACTTAGTTAATCAAAAGAATAAACAACCAGAGAGAAAGAAAAAAAAAAGATATTAAGGAACAAGAGAGACATACATCTTTTCTATAGATTGCTCCTTGGAAATACAACAATGTTGTACGGCTATCAAAGTTGGAGTTATCATTGACATAAGAAGTGATTAAATGCTTATAAGGTGCAATCACATCTTTTTCAACATTAGCTATACTTGAAGGATATCTTCCAAAATCTGAGAGTATAAATGTAGCTGGCCACAATTTCATTCTTGCATCCAACATACTATTAGGATGGTGTGCTATAATCAAATGATCTTTTCCCTTTGACCTCTTCCATTCCTCTTGAGATGTCACATATTTCACTAACTTCTCTTGAAGCATTATGTTCTTTGTTATCTTCTCATTTGGTCTACGTTTCGAGTTTCGGTTATAGCTCAACGAGGAAAAGAATGGCACGAATATAATATCGGCTTCGCTAGAGTTTCGAACACGAATCACAGTCTTCGCCTTAGGAGCATTCGGAATTTCTGAAGCAAGAATGTCTAATGTAAGCCAAAATTCTATACTATGTTGCAAATTCAAACCTCCAGGGTAACCAGGTATTGTTGTTCTAACATTAGGCCAAACACTATTTCCATTTGGTTTCCAATCCAATAATCCAAAATGAAACTCTGATGGTAAATCATACATGAAAACTTTTAGAAGAAAATCATCATTTCTATTTCTACATTTTCCAGCATCATTGTACTTGTTTGTTTCACTTTCATCTTCAACATCTTCACTATCAACGAGTATTGCTCGGTTCCCGAATGAGGATTCGATATTCGAGACTTTTGTATAAAACTTTGAATCTTCAGGGGTGTAGAAAAGCTTTGAATTTGGCAACAAGTTGTGATCAATGAAATGAGGACGATTCGTGGATCGCAAAACGAAGAACCATGACATGAGGAACGTAATAGATATCATTGTGAATAAGAAAAACAATGAATTTTTTGAAACAAGTTTGAAATAATTCATATTTCTCTCAACCATTGTCATAGCTTTAGTACTCACAACTCAAAATCACTAATTCAACACTCTTGTAAAAACTTGAGAGAAAATGCACAAAGACAATTATCAATGTAATCAAACACATATATTTACAAGGTTTATTCAAAGAATAATCCAACCCTAGATGTCTTGAGTGATTCCTAGTTAGATAAATAACATTATGCAATTATATTGAAAACCCATTTGGCATAAGAATAAAGGGTAACCGAAAGTACAAAATTTTACCAATAAAGCTATCTAATTATGACAATGTCAATGCACAAACCAAATAAACCAAACCAAACTTTGGCAAAAAGGTCAACAAAGAAACATGAAGAAAGAAACCAAAATGGTTGTCTTAGTGATTTGGTTGATGACATAAAAAGACAAAGACTATGTGAATTTTTGTGTCATTGTTGTGTTTGTGTGTTATGGTTAGAATTGGAATGGAAAGGAAGAAGAGAGCGTGTGAATAGGATCTAACCATGGAACTGGTCTTCTATGCATTGAACTTCACTAATTTTGTGCAAAATGAAACTCTATGCGTTTTACATTGAACTCTCTTGATTTTTATTTTGGTACAATCAAATCTATTAATTTATTATTATGATGGATCGCATATACTCCATTAGATTATTATACCAATAAACAAATGTTGTTATATTAGAGGCGATTTATCCAAGAAAAACTATTGTAATATATTGTTTGTTAGGGATAGAGACGTAACATTATATATTTAGGAGTTGAAGTTCGAAAGCGATGAGATTCTCCACTTATTCACGGTGGATTTCTAGCCGTGATGCGAGGTGCAATAATTATATTTGAATGTATATTTTATTAGTCATTGTAATCTTTAAAATTTTATTCCATTATGTAGTTTGATTTTTAAATATATCTTATGATAATCAATTTAATTCATAAAATTATTAATAAAAAACACGCTTAAAATACTTTGGAATTTACAGTGACAATACTTCATATATTTATTTTGTAAAAAAAAAAAATACTTCATATGCTTAAGCAATAAAATTACAATTTACTCTTTTTGCTCAACGAGAGGTTAATTTATCTCATTAAAAGAGAGAGAGGGTAATGTATCCTAAGTGCAATTTTTATATTCGGTAGGAACCAAGACATTACAACTTTTGTTGTCATGTGGGGTAGATATTATTTGAGGTAGGTAAGAAACAATATATTTTTTTGAAGGAAGGTAAGAAACAATTTTATATTCCTTCAAAAAAGAAACAATATTATACATTTTCTTTTATATTTTCAAAGGTAGTAAATAAATAATTAAGCTACCAATGGAAATATTAGTAAAATCTAGCTCAACTATTTTTTTGTAGTTACACTGATTTGATTTTTAAATAGTGTTTGTCACTTACTCCTTAAAAAAACAATTTGAAACAATTAACGCCCTTGCTAAACAACTAGTACAATATATTTTTGAAGAAACTAGTACAAGATTTAAATAAGGGAATTTATTTTTTCAATGGCATGTTAGGTTTTTCGTTCGGCGTGTTCTAACCAATGACTTGCCTTAACATTAGTTGTGTGTGTCGTATATATTTATATTGTACAATGATGAATAATCTTATACCTAATTCATTTATGTTCATATTTATATCATTTATAAAAAAAATTATAAATGAATAATCTTTTACCTAATTTATTTATGTTCATATCTATCTCAGCTGATAATCCTTATGACAAAGGGAAATGCAAAGTGCCACGGGGGCAGACCCAGACATTCTATTTTGGTGTGGCAAAAATGTGAAAGAATTTATAAATTAAATTATACTAAAAATAATAATAATATTGTTTGATTCAATTCATTTACAATAAAAATCGTTTATAGACGAAATTGCAACTACAATACAAAACAAGTACAATCCAGTAACAAAAATTCATTTCAAATCACAAAGAGAACAAAGCCATAACAACAAAACATGTCAAAGTGTTATTAGTGTTTTGGCATAAAATCAACAATAATAAAAAAAAATTTTTATAAATTATTCATCACATAAAATTTTTTATATTTATAATCAAGTATAATAAAAAGAATAAAATATATTTTAGTTTGATAAAAAAATATAATATTATTTAAGAATATTTTAAATAAAAAAAAGGATTCCACCAAAAAATAAATAAAGAGAGAATGATTGTATTTGTTTTGATACAAGATGTTTTTTTATATAAAAAGAATTTGTGCTTTATTTCTACAAAAAGTAGGACATATGAAGAGTAAGGACGTTTTTCTAAAACTCCCAGGAGCGCAAAAGTTCACTACTGACAATTAAAAGTTCACTATTGAGAAAACTTCAAGATTGAATAGAAACATCTATAATGCTATAAAATAGCTTTTAGAGTATTACTTTTTCCGTCCTATTTTTAAAAAAAAATGTCCTTGAAATTTTCGGATTTCATAATCCGAACTGGTGTTTTCCTTTGTTATAGGGTGAAAAAATGAGTTACAACTTTTTTTTGGATTTTGTAATCAGAAAATCTCAAAAAATAAGGCGCGTTACATGATTTTTCTAGATTACATAATCCGAACACCCCGTAAACACCCTTTTTCAAGGGAAAAATAGTTCGGATTACATAATCCGAAGTGTATCAGCATAAATTTTAAACATGTTTGTAACATGGATAGTCATTTTATGAACAATATTAATCTTCCCAACTTTCATCCTTCTGTTTTGGGTCATTGTTAGCTTTTCTTAGTAAAAAATCGGGGTTTCGGGCTACTTGATCGGATTGCTCCAAAACTTCCCCAGAAAATCAGAAAAAAATCAAGGATCACGACCCCCTTAGAAGAGACTTCTTATGAGACCCCGCCCCTCAAAATCCAAAATTCCACCGCTTAGACCCATTTTTCATTTTTTTTTAATTTTCATATTTTCAGAAAAATCCGAAAAAATTGCATTAGTTTTATTTGATTTTTAGAATTTTTTGGTGGTACTTTTATATTTTTATGAATTTATTTGACTGGTTTTTAGCATTTTTTGCTTAGTTTTTTTTTGTTTTTAAAAACAAAACTCAAAACTGCTGAAATGTGAGAGAGACTGATGGCTGATTATATATAAGCATTGTCCTGATTTTAGAATCCGAATTAGTGAAACATGAATTTGGATTAAAAAATTCGAATTGTACAAGGATATTTTTGAAAAATTTACATGGCGCATGAAAAGAGCATAGGCCGGAAAAAGTAATACTCTAGCTTTTATTGTAAGAAAATCAAAACTGGGCTACTCATAAACTTGTTTCTGGCTGTTAGCAGGTATGGGTTAATAACTGGGCTATTATTCATGTTGGTCCAAGCAAATGGCCATCAATCTTAAGAAAACTGTTTTATTAATGACAGCCCAACACATATTGAGGCTTAAGACGGATTTCAAGACGGGACCTTCTACACCATAATAGTGTTGCAATAAATTTACTAAATATGAGATTTTTTATCTAGTAAATTTTATCATATTTTATTAACTTTAGTACAATAAGAGTCCTTTTTACCAAGCATATTTGAATGAATAGTAGGATACGAAACATTTTTATCAGGTAATTATTTTCTATTTTATTATTTATAAATTTTTTAAGCCTAAGACAATTTATCTTGATGACCTTACTCTTAGATAGCCCTGATTAAAAGTGCAATTCTCACTTATAGGTTGAAACACACTAAATTTCAGCTAAAAATTTTATGCCTAAAATATGTTTTTAGTCCTTACAAAATTATAAGTTTTCAAGTTTAGTCTCTACAAAAAATTTATTCACTTTTAATCCCTATTTGCATTTTATAGGGACTGTTTTGGAGGACTAAAAATGTCCATTTTTTAAAAAAAGTTTTTAAAATAGGGACTATTCTTACATGACTACTAAATTATGGAGGGCCAAAATTACGATTAAAATTTTATAGGGACTAAATTCGAAAATTTGTGATTTTATAGGGACTAAAAACATTTAACTCAACTATTAATTTGTACTAGTAAAACTTGCTTTTATCTAAATTGTTATCACAGAATTCACTTCACTTTGAATTTCCATTATAATCAAATTAATTTAAAACTATTTTTTCCAAACACTCTCCAAAACACACTTCTATATGCAACAACACCTATGAGCATCCACGAACACGTAACTGCTTTGCATTTGATTTTATGACTCTTCTATCTAAGTATGAATCCAAAACTTGAGATTGTACTAAACATCATTAATATTTTGTTAATTACAAATGAAATTATGATTAATCATGTGGAGAAGGTACATCTAGACAAGCTTAAAAGTAGACCAGGCAAATGGAATCATTTCAACAATTTAACAACCATATATTTGTACACATAGAAATTACAAAAATGTTCAAATTGAAGTTGACATAAAGGACATTTCACATACAAACAAATTTCATGTCTTATGAGGATTCTATATAAGCATTGTATTCACATAGTTTCTCTTATCATCACTATATTCCTCAGCTCTTATCTTATCCACGTTTTCTTTTTTGTTCAACATGTTCAACAAATTTACCCTGCACTGCCTCTTATTCTCTATGGTTTTCTCATGTCTTCTTCTTCCATCTTCTTCTCTACAAACAACAAGTATGTATACAAAAAAAATTAAATTATTTATTTGTATATGGAATCAACCCATCTCCTTATTACTTTTTATTAATTAAGTTTACTAATAAATATATCAATTTTCCATTTTATTTTTTGCAGGAAGATTTTTGTCAAAGGATGAAAAATCCACGTCAATGCAAACTTCACCAGTTAAGGATGTAAGTATGACCCATATGAACTTATAAATATATTTTAGTTATTTAACTCTTTAATGTTCCTAATTTCAAAGTTCCTCTATATTTTGCTTCTAACTATATAACCAAATAATGGGTTTAACTTATTAGTGTTTTTCTCAATAATAGGAAAATGTTATTGGATTAAGTATTGGGAAAGATTCATTTGATAAAGGAGAAGAATTCATGGTAAAGAAAAGGATGAATTTGGAAATAGAAGACTATCCAGAGACAGGTGCAAACAACCACCATGACCCTAATCCACCTGGAAGAGTTTGAGCGATGCATACATGTCGGTAAATTTTTGGTGTTATAGTATGTTTTCATCCACTATTTTTTACTGGATGATATTTGTTTGTCAGAAAATTGTAGCAGATTATTGTAACTAAAGATAAAAGTTTTATTTTATTTCTATGATGATTTTAGTGGTATATGTTTTTTTTTTATTGAATTAGTTTGGTTACATGCATGCAAAATTAAGAGTAAAAGATGATATATATAGACGGAATACAAAAAAAA
>Ga0228711_1001751_pt1 | contig 32514 bp, 16 predicted proteins | sample MedpolnodulmetaG_2_FD_177996 | JGI IMG/M metagenome (GOLD analysis project Ga0228711, IMG submission 177996) | Root nodule microbial communities from Medicago polymorpha collected in Santa Monica, California, United States - brown nodules | ecosystem: Host-associated > Plants > Roots > Nodule... | reverse complement strand
TTTGCCTGATTTGATACTTGTCCTATGAGGAACTTAATTCAAATCCATTCCAGAATAAAAGGAACAACTTCTGCAGCAATGTTACTGTTATCTTTGTCTTGTTGTAGAGACACAAATTGCAGAGAAGTGGTTGCAGAGTTCGTGGCCGTACACTTCGTACATTGTCCTTTGTCAACTCTGGTGAAGTAGCTTCTGGTGAGATATGCTTCTGATGTTTAGCGCTTCTGATGTTCTTGCTTCTGATGACTAGCGCTTCTGATGACGTGTCTTCAGGAGCTCTTCTTCAGACTCGTTTCTTCAGACGCAGCACTTCAGAGGCAGTTCTTCAGACGCAGTCTTCCAAATGCTTTAAGCTTCAAATAAATTCCTTTGCTCTTGAACTTGCTCAATCAGAATCTCTAAGAATAGTACTTTGATTGTGGATCCTGCACACTTGAACAAATTGTTTAGCATATCCAATTGATTATTTTTAATACCTTGTTATTGTCAAAACTCAATAGGTGACTTGTGAAACACCCTTGTTCCAACATATTGGACCGTCAATATCTTCCTAAGCACCTAAAAGCCCTTCCAAAGGACCTAAAGACCCTCATAAAGGCCTCAACGCCCTTCAAAAAGGCTCCAACATATATTGCCACGTCACCGCCACATTATTAATGAGTGACAAATCATCAAAATTGACGAGGGATTAAAAAAATCCAAAAAAATGTAAAATAGGGGGACTAAAATAGTGGTTTTAGAAATAGGGGGATCAAAATTCCAATTACATTAATATAGGGGGATCAAAAGCGCATTTAAACCAACTATTTTTTACTCCAATGGTGTGTTTCTTTCAAGTTATATTTGTAGATTCCTAGAAATAAAATCATAAAAATCTACATGTCTATGTTTGTTACAAGGTTACTAAATTTTATTCTCGGGTATAAAATATTGGGTTAATAGTACTTTTCCCCCTTATAAAATAGGCCATTTTCGATATACCCCCTAAAAAAATTTCGGTTTTAAATTCGTCCTTTTAATTTATTTATTTTCTAGAATACCTTCCTCCCCTATCCAACTTAGCAGAATCTAATATGTGGCGCTGACTTGCCATTTTTTTTAATTTGCCGCATCAAATTTTATTTTTAAAATTTCGAAAAATTAATTTTAAAAAATTTAAAATAATCCGAAAAATTAGAAAAATATTCAGATTTTTTTCAGAAATTTTAAAAATCGAAAAAATTAAGAGTTTTTTCTAAAATAAAAAAATTCAGAAAAAAACTTTATAAAATATTTCCGAAATTCAATAATTAAAAATTAAAAATTTTGTTCATATATTTTTAGAATTGAACATTCTGAAAAATTAATAATATTTTTGCTGAATTTTTTGAAAATAAAAAATGATTTTTTTTTTCTAATTTTTAAGATTTTTTAATTTCAAATTTTTTTTTTCCTAAATTAATATAAATGAATTTGTATAATTTTTTTTAAAATTCTAATTTTTACTATTTTTTTATTTTTGAAAATTAATTTTCTGATTTTTTATTTTTCAAATTAATATAAATTTATTTATAATATTTTTTTAAAAAAATAGACACAAATGTCACGTGTACCCTAAAAAAAATAAAAAACAAAATTAATTATACAGAGATATGCACAGTCAGCATGCTACTCAGTGTGTCACGTCATCAAATATGCATAGTCATTTGGGGGAGGGGGTCTTTTGAGGGGGTAAACCAAAAATGACATATATTACAGTGGGTAAAACACTATTAACCCTAAGGGTGTGTTTGTTTCAAGTTATATTTGTTGATTCCCGGGAATAAAATGATAGGACTATATATGTCTATGTTTGTTACAAGTTTACTAAATTTTATTCCCGGGTATAAAATGTTCCTGAGAATAGAAAAATTTTCCCAAGGAAAAGGATGGGAATAAAGTTCCCATGAAGATGGGAATAAATTCATAAATAGTTACCTATTATAATTCCTATTTTTATGGTTCCTAGGAATATTATAAAGTTAACCAAACATATTTTTCCTAAACACCTTGGAATAAAATTCCCATCTTTATATTCCAAGGAATGTTATTCCCGGGAATAAATAAGTTTTCCCAAAGAAAATGGTGAGAATAAAGTTCCATGAAGATGAGAATATATTCATGTTTAATTACCTTTTATAAATCTCTATTTTTAAGGTTCCTTGAAATACTATAATGTTAAACAAACTTCTTTTTTCTAAATACTTTGGAATAAAACTTACATTTGTGTATTCCAAAGAATGTTATTTCTAGAAATAAATTTAGTAAACTTGAAACAAACAAACCTCAAAGGTTGTTAAAGAGACCTAACAACTTTTATACATAAGATAAGATAATAAATTTAGGTTCAATTAGTTAAAATAGATATTAAATTACAATATTAACATTATTTTTTGCAACAAAAGTTAGTTTATGGAACTTTTATATATATAAGATATATAAGATAGTGGAAAAATAATAGAGAATTTACGAAAAATAATAGAGAATTTACAAATAGAAAATAGGTTCAATTAATTAAAATAGAGGCCAAATATCACGTTTGGTCCTTTTAGTTTGACAAAATTCTCAAGTTAGTCATTTAAGTTTCAAAAGTTTCAAATAGATCTTTTTAGCTTGACATAATTTCTAAGTTAGTCCTTTAAGTTTCAAATAAGTCCTTTTAGTTGATAAACTATTTCATTGTTACCCCTGCTGTCAGTTAATAATTAACTAATGCTGATGTAACTGTTAAGTTGTTGACTTGGATCAAAACGCTGCATTTTAAAAGCTCCAGGGTGTCAAAATCGCTAGTACTTATAATGTTTTCTCTATCGACATCTTATGAAGCCTTCACGTGATTGTTGACAATAGAAAAGATGAAGGCTTATTCAATCACCCGGTCCCTTAACTTAATTGATTGTTTCAATTTGGTCTTCTAACTATAATTTGTACAAATTTGGTCCCTTACGTTTTGCTCTGTTATTAGTTTTAGTCATTTCTGTTAGTTTCTCTAAAAAAAACGTCAACAGAAAGGACTAAAACTAGTAACAGAGTAAAACATAGGGGACCAAATTGGTACATAAGTTAACGTTTTTTTTAGAGAAATTAACAAAAAGGACTAAAACTAGTAACAAAGAAAAACATAAGGGACCAAATAGTACAAATTATAGTTAGGGGTCAAATTGAGATAATCAATTAAGTTAAGGGGCCGGGGTGATTGAATAAGCCAAAGATGAAAATCATATTCTGCCCATAAATCAAATATTGCAATGTCTCCTTCCTGTTATGTTATGGAAACATTCTATTAAGCCAAACGACTTGCCAATGACCTTAGTGAGATTACATGTTTACTGTGAGGGGCCTAACTGATAGTAAATATGAACATATCTAATAAGTTGTGTTTAATGGAAGATTGACTTTGAACAAAAGAGAGAATTAGATGACATTTAGGGATGTGAGATTTAATTTAGGATATTGATTCTTGGTTCAGAGATCAAAATGACCATTTTCTACTTTCACATTAATCCAATAACACCTCACATGACATATCAGGGACTAAAGTAACAATTTGTTCTAAGAATATATTTAACCCCTTAATTTTGGAGTATTCATCGTTTTATTGTATCTTAGAGAAGCTTTAGTTTTAGGTCGGTACACGCAAACCAACAAAGACTTCCAACTATATCTTATCATCCAGCGTGTTTCATTCACACCGCCTTATTTAGAAAACGCGTCAACTGATTTATTTTAATTCAATCATAACCGTCCAAGTTTCCACCACACGTGTTATCGTAGCCGTCAAATCTGACCCCGCCCTCTATATAAACCTCGCAAGTTCTCTCTTTCCAAGTGCATTGAAATAGCGCGTTCTAAGCTCCTCTCGTTTGTTCTATCTTTCTCTTTTTTGTTCTCTTCTCCTTTTTTCTGTTCAATCATGATTTTGATTTCTCGGTTCTGAAGTTTTGCATGTTCGTTGTTCAGATTTCTTTGATCGATCGATATGGATTTGCGGTTATCGGATTGCATAGATATCAAGAATTTCACACTGCTTTTAATGGATCATCGTTTATCGAGAATTATTTGTATAGTTTTTTGGATTTATTGGATATAGTTTTTCATAATTGAATGAATCGATACATGTGTTCATCGGTTTTGCAGCGATCGTACGTTTGGAATCTGGATATGAGAACGAAGAACGCCAAAATGCTCGATCTATCGCTAGTTTATGGATCATCGGTTATCAATTATCAATTATTATTTGATTAATTATTTGATTATTGGATAAAGTTCTTCATAATTGGATAATATCGATATGTGTTTATCCATTATGCAGTGATCTTAAGTTTGGAATCTGGATCATTTTGCTATTCATGTGAGAACGGAGTACACAGAAATCGCGCTCAATGGATCATTGGTTATGAAGAATTATTTGATTAATTTTGATTATTGGATATAGGTCTTCATAATTAGATAATCTAGATACATGTTCTTTCGTTTTGCAGCGATTTAAACGTTTTGATATTCTTGATTCAACGGATAAGAACAGAGAAGGCTCCAGATAGATAAATTAAATTTATTCAATGATTTGTTCTTTCTATTTCTTGGCTCTGATTCCATGGACGTAAGAATTGATATGTGAACTTGTTTTTCTGCAGCGTGGTTTGTCAAAATACGAACAACATGGAGCCTCTACATTTGATTTGGTTATAATCTTTCTTTGTTGATTTGGAGAATGAAATCTTGATTTCTTGATTTGGTGTTTTACTTTCTTGATTCTTTGCTCCGTGATTGCTTAATTTTAGGGTTTGTTATAAACGAGATCGTTAAGGATAAACTTTTAACAGATTGTAGATATCAAGAATCAAGAATTTCACACAATCACACTTCTCTTCTTTACTTAAAAATTTCTTAAAATTCATTTGATAATTATTATTTTCTTAAGATTTTTATATAATTAATTTGCAGTGAAACCTATTGATACAAGGGACAAAAACGGCTTCAGCCAGATAAATCAAATTTCTTTAATAAGTTCTTAATAATTTTGATTTGATTGGAAGGCATACAAATTGAATTTTAAATATGTTCTTAATTATTATGCAGCGTGGTGGTTTGTTAAACTAAGCGGGGATTTGGTAATGTCTGTTAAATTTTTCTTTCAAAATTTCTTCATTGTTTTTTATGTATAATATTAAATCAGTTAATATTTTTTGATTCGGTGATCTCTTTGGTTTTTCAGGAGAAATAACCTATGAAAACACGATTTCTTCTGGTTCTATCTTTCTTCCTCTAATTTTGTATTCTTTTTCATTTCTGGGTTCATGTGCGATACAAAAAAATTGGATCATGGACTTTCTTTTTCAGATTGTTTTCAAAATAATAGCCTCATTCATAGCATAGAACCTCAAGTCTTAATTTGGTAATATGTTGTAAATCCTTTTTGTTTAAATCTTTATTGATTTTGAAAACAAATAGTCCATGATTTTGTTGATTTTGCAGCTAAAGTCATGGTATTCTTGATTCAATTGATAAGTAAGGAAAACGGCTCCAGATAAATCCAATTTCTTCAATGAGCCATTATTTGTTAATTTATAATCTGACTTTGATTGCAAGACATACAAATTGATTTTGAAATTGCTTTTCTGCAGTGTGGTTTGTCAAAATAATGATCTCCTTCATTCATAGCATGGATTCTCTTTTTGTTCAATCTTTAGTGTTGCTGGAGAGCATGTATGATTTTGATGTCTTGAGTCTAGAGTTTGCATGATCTTCTTTCTACTTTCTTTCGTTTCTTGATCCATTAGCCATATTGTTTTCTCCTTGATTGCTTAATTTCAGGTTTTCCCTATGAGCGAGATCTTAGGGTTATACTTCTCTTCAATCTTCTTTTACAATCCGTTATCAAGAATTATTTCTGTAATTTTTGGATTATTGAATATAAACTTCATTGGATAATTGAGACATACATTTGGTAATTTTTGGATTGTTAAATTGTTAGTTTACTTTTTTTTGGTGTTACATGAGAGGATATGATTCCGATTTCATGATTCTGAAGTTTGTTTATTGTTGTTCAAACTTTCTTTCGTTTCTTGTTTTCTTAACCTGTTGGCTTGTATTGTTTGCTCCATGATTGCTTGATTTCAGGGTTCTCCTGCTAGCAACGTGAGCATTAGGGACTTGCGTATTATATGGTCCCCTCAGATTATAGATATCATGAAATTTTAACACTTCTCTTGACTCTTCGTTTACAAATTGGTTATCAAAACTTGTCTCTGTATTTTTTGGGATATAATTCTTCATTTGATAATCTGGTGATGCATTTATCCATCTTGCAGTGAGCTGTGAAGTCTGCATTATCTAGAAAGTTTTTATACACCTGAAAAGAACAACAGCTCCAGATAGATAAATATCAAATTTCTTTATTGAGCCATTCTTTATTATTTTAATTTCTGGCATTCAATTGCAAGACGTACAAATTGAATTTTGAACTTATTTTCCCGCAGCATGGTTTGTCACACTAATAACCGTCTTCATGGCATGGAGCCTAGCATTTTTATTTGGTGATCTCTATTAAATTCTTTTCATTTTATAAATTTTTTTATCGACATCCTATTTCTTCTTTTTTATTTTATTTACTTTTCCGTGTTGCAGGAGAAGTGATCGGTGAACATACTCTGGTCTCTATTGATCTTCCTCTTGTTTATATCCGAGTAGTTCAGCTTTAGGTTTTCTAACACCATCATACTGCTGATTCCTTACATTTTGGTTTTTGACATAATCTGACAGTGTGCTAGTTTACACAATTCTGGAGAAATTGAGACTGCTTTGATGTATAAATCTCATTTAGGTTTTCTTACTTTCGTTTAGAATTGGAATAAAGCTGGTCATACCTCTTACTTTTCATTCAACCTTGGGATTAAAAATTGGTTATTTTTTTCATACATGTTGATTTGTGTTGGGATGGGATAGTTATGCTCTGATGGTGTACCCTGCTAGTGTTGCAGTTTTTATGTTTTTGTATCAGGAGCGTGAGTGCAAAGCATACAGGAGTCTGGAATTTATCCTTTCGCTTGGGTTTTTGATCTTTATGGATTGGTGTCTCGATATCCTTTTTTGGAATGTAGATGTCAAGAATTTCACAGTTTTCTTTCTTCTTTTATGGATCGTTTTTTCAAGAATTATATGTTTATTTTCGAACTATTGGTCCTAGTTCTTCATAATTAGATAATCGAGATATATGTTTAACCATTTTGCGCAAGAATTCTTGAAAACTAGAAACATTTACGATTCTTGACACAACGGATATGAACGGAGAATGGCTTCAAATAGATAAAATCGAATTTCTTCAGTGATTCATTCTTTATGGTTTTTAATTTCAAGCTATTGATTATGAGAAGAATTGAACTGTGAACATGCTTTTTCTGCAGCATGGAGCCTTGAGTATTTTTCTGGTGATCTCTATCTAGTAAATTCATCCCTTCAATGCTCCTGAGAGCATATATTTCACACTGTCATGTTTTTCTTTTCTTTTTCTTTTTCTTTTCTTTCTTTCTGTTTGTGTTATTTTTCGATATAACACTTCCTTTGATAATCGAAGATCCGTTTATCGTTGTACTCTGAGCAGGGAAGTCTTGAAATCTAGGAGACTTGATGTAATGGACAAGAACGGGGAACGGCTCCTGATAGATAAACGATTTTTCTTTAATGAGTCCTTTATTATTTTAATTTTTTCTGGGATTTGATAGCAAGGCATACACATTGAATTTTGAACATTTTTGTCTGCAGCACGGTTTGTCAAACTGATAACTTTCTTTGCAGCATAGAGCCTAGTGTATTTATTTGATGGTATCTATCATAATCTTTTCGTTTTCAATATTTCTTTAACTACTCTGGGAGTATGAATATTTCCTGATTCGTTACTCTTTGGTGTTGCAGGAGCAATAATCTGTGAACATACGATTTCTTACGATTCTATCCATCATTCTCTTGTTTGATCCTCATGTTATTCTTTTCTGGTTGATTCTTTAGTAGCTTGATGTTTGCAGTTCTTATGTAATGATCTGATTGTTTAGTTTGTTTGGGTTATATAATTGATTGTTCTCTAATTTCTCTGTTACAGCAAGTATTATTAATTGTCAACAGATGTTGTTTTGCGTTTAAGGTAATGCTTTTTGAGTAATAGGTAACTGTTATGTTTTCTGGAACTTGGAAACATAGCTGGAGTTATGATATGTCTAACAACGGCTTGGTTTGGAGATTTAAACTATCTTCCTTCTGTTTGTGTGTTTATGTACATGAGTCATCTGTTGTTCACAGGTTAAGTGTTACATAGGTTTCGTGTGCAACAGAAGTCTCCAATCACATTTCACTTTGTTAAGTTTTCCTTCTGAAATGGAGAAATTGGTTTGTGCTACTTACTTATCTTCTGTCAACTAAATAAAAAGAATATTTGATTTGATATAGAGTTTCGACTGTTGATAGGATTGAGTTGGCAATCTGAAGATAGGGAGAAATTAGTGATGAATGCCACTTTCCTTTGTACTACTTATCTTCTGTCAACTAATTAACAAGGATACATGATTTGATATACGTAATTAACAAGAATACGTGACTTAGACATAAAATTGCGACTTTTGCTAGGATTGATATACACTTTCAACTGTTGCTAGGATTAATTTGGCAATCTGGACTTGAGGAAAAATTGGTGGAGACGAGTGCCTCTATCTTTTGTACTACTTAACTTCTGTCAACTAATTAACAAGGATACATGGTTTATGTTTTCGACTATTGCTAGGATTAATTTGGCGATCTGAACTTAGGGAGAAATTGGCGGAGATGAGTGTCTCTGTCCTTTGTTTGTACTACTTATCTTGTTTCTATGATCAACGTAGTTTTCATTGATATTTGTAATTTATGAAGATGTCCTCTTCATTACAGCGGCCCAAGGACTCCTCTGTATTTGATGTAGCTTACATCGTGTCTATCATATGGCTACATGACAATCTTGCACGCTGGATGGAAATTGGTGCCACTGAATCAACGTCTTCTGCAGGCTGTGTCATATACTCCCTATTGTTGCTAGGCTATAATTAGGTCATCTCCGTCAAGATTCTTTATATTTTAATCTTTGTTTGATAATCAGCATGCACTTTTTCAGTTTTTGAGTTTTATGTGTGTGATACGGAGGAGAAACCTATAAATGTGGCAGGAAGCGAGGTTCCATTCAGCCTTGGGATAAAAATGGTAATTTTCTAGCGGGGTCCTCTGATGGTTTCTTGCAAGTGTCAAGTTTTTGTTGATCTGTATCAGGAATGAGTATGAAGCATATAACAATTCTGGACTGGTTTGGCACTTAAATTTGTTGATTTGTCCCTTCCTCTGCTATAATTTTTTTCTATTTTTCTGCCGTTTGTGGTTATATATAAACAAGAATAAAAATATTCACTCCAAAATGGGGTATTCCTCACAGATTCTGCAATTGGAGCAAGGACTTGGTTTAAGGGGGACCTTAATGGAGCACAAGAATCTGCAATTAGCTGCCGTTGTTAAGCTTTCATTTGGTTATCTCTACTCTGACAATGATTTCTTCACGTTTCCTTGTCTTTTTTGTGGATTTAGTTTTCTTGTTCCTTCCTGACTCTGTGTTTGTAATTGGGGTTTTTCGTTGTGAAATTTTCTCAGCTTGTGTTACAGCGGACATGATATACTGTGATTTTAAAGCTGCTGCTAACACGAACATGCAGACCCTTGGATTTTACGGTTCATTTTCTTGTTCTGGAAAATAGGTGTCCTTTGGCATTGTAATGTGTCAATGTTTAGAATTATTAAACTAAATATTAGGAGAGCTTCAACAATATTTATGATTTTGTCCATCTTTCTTGGATAATCAAGATATACACCTTGTTTTGCAGAGGGCTAAAGTTTGGATATCTACAACTTTTGGAGATACACTAGTCCAGATATATCAAAGTCGTTCTTTACTTTTTTAGTTTTGGACTTCGTTCTTAAGACATGCTGCAGATTGGATTGTGAATCTATTTTTCTGTTCAATATTTCTGTTGATTATGAGAGTACATATTTCTTGATTTCTTATTTTCCTTTTTGGTGCTCCAAGGGAGGTGATCTTTAATATTGATCTATTAATATTGAGTATTCCCTGGTTATTTTTGTCTCTTGATGTTGTGGTTTGATTTAGTTCTTGCTGGTGTTGGTCTTTGTGGTTGCTGTACTTATTTTAATGATCATCACAAATAATGAATTGTTAGTTAATTGTCATTCTGATTCTTGTTTGGTTATTTTGCATGATTTTGTTTTGAGCTATCCTGTTGTTTTTTATTATTTTTATTTTCAGGATTTGATTGCAAAATATTAGAATTCTTCAGTTGTGGTTTATTATTTTTATTTTTAGGATTTGTTTGCAAAACACTAGAATTGAATTGTGTTTTTCTGCAGCATGGTTTGTAAAACAAATATGTTCTTTCTTCGTAGCATAAAACCCTCGAGTTTTGATTTGGTGATCTCTTCTAAAATCTTCTGGTTTTCAATATTTTTTGAAAGCATGTTTTTCTTGACTTTTTATTTTCCCATGTTGCAGGGAAGGTAATTTAAGAACAAGTGATTCCTTCTGGTTTTGTTTCTCTTGTTTTGATTATTTTTTGTTCTTTTTGGTGTTATCTTTCTTTTTTTGGCCTTCATGTTTTGTCCGCTAGTTTATTGATTTTTTTTAATCCAAGGTTTGATTTGGTTCTGACTTTTATTGCCATACTGCAAAAAAAAAAAACAGCATCACCTTTCAAATTTACATGTATAGCAATAAAAGTCGGAACCAAATTTTTGCAGTCTTTTTAAAAAACCTCGCCAACTGACTTGGTTATGGTTCTGAAACCATAACCTTCCGTTTAGTATCAAGCCTCGTGTTTATTTGGGAATTCTCTACTTGGATTGCAAATTTTGTTGGGTTGATTTCTTTCCGACATTTGGTTTTTTGTCTGAAATCTGACAGTGCAAAGCTTACACGTATCTCGTGAAGTTGGGACAGCTTGCTGGGTTGTTGCATGGGTTCGGTGAAATTGAAGTTGAGTGTCTGTACCTCTTTGTACTACTTAACTTTTGTGAACAAATCAACAAGGACATATGAACCATAATGTTTTGCTTGCTGCGTTATATATTTTCTGTATGGATTCTTTACATTTCAGTATAAGGATTCTTTGTGGAAGCTCAGTTAGGGTGACGTTATCACAGATTTCCATTCCATATAGAGTACAACATCTTGCAAATTGGATAGAAATTTGTTCCAATTCTACTGCAGACTTAAATTTTGTAGCCATCTCTGCTATGTAAACTCGACATTTTAGTCTTTGTCTGATACTTAGTATCTTTTTTCAGTTCTTTTGAATTGTGTGGGTGTTACAGGGGAGACGGACTATGAAATGTGGTGTGCTGTGACCTGTGGAAACCGGAGGTTAACATACTATCCATTCAGCTGTGTGATACGAACAGTTATTTTTTACATATCTGTATGTATATGTTACGGTGTTATATGTCTCATGCTAGTGTTGGATATTTATGTTTCTGCCATCTGGAGCGTGAATACTGAAGCATACAAGATTCTAGAGTATATGATTTTGCCCGTGATGAGGATATGAAATTCTGGTCAGCTTGGTTGGTGTTATGTTCTGGTTGGTAGTCTGCCGTCGTTTCTAGTTATATAAGAATAAGAATCTTCTGTCCCAAATTTGTAGCTTTGTCAGTGGAGTAGATATTCCCTTATGGTTTGACCTGCCTGTATCTGTAATCTGTTTTGGACAGCTTGGGTGGTCTCTTATTGTCCTAATGGCGGTTTTTAATCGCAGAGCTTTTCTATAGCCTTTGAATAAATCGGTTCTCCTAAGTGGATATTTCTGAGTGCACCGGCTTCAAGGTGATTTCTACTTGGTTATACATCCTTTGTGCTTGCTGCTTGGGTTGTTACTTTGTATTTCGTCTCTGACGTTGCAAATGGAGGTGTATTGTGAAATGCTTGTGTTGAATATCATGATAGACCGTCCATTCAGCTTTTGGACAAAATAGGCAATTTTCTTACTATTAATGGTGTGTTCTGCATTGTTTCACTAAGAACAACCACAATAATGAATATATCTCTTTGCTTAACCAAGTGTGCAGAGTCTATTATTTCTCCTTGGTGCATAAGTTACGTCTGCTTCTAGCTTAGGAATTCTTAATGTGTTGTGAAAGCTGTCTTTTGAAAGTATATGTATATGAAAGTTATCTTTTGATTGTTTGACCTAGCAGTGTTAACTAGAGTACAAATTAAAATATGGTAAGGGAAGTAACTATAAGCAAATGCTGTTTTACGTTTATAATGTTCGAATGATATTTTCATTTCTCTTTTTGAATTAACAACACCATTTAATTCAGCAAGTTTAGTGTAAAATAAAAAATTACAATTATATATGTATCTGTGTATTTTGAAATAACTTTTTGAATCAACAGCGTCTGATCACTTTTAGTAAGAAAATAGGCAATTTTCTTACTTTCATGACCAAAGGAAAATATTTAGCTGGCGTTTTTATTAGTTCCCCAACAATGTTTGATTTTTTCTTGTTACACCTCGAGTTGCACTTGAATTGACAAAATATCCTTAAATTGTCTCCTCCCTTCGACTTCCTTTCCATTCTCTCTGCCTTCTTTTCTACCATGGAAGAGGCGTAAGGTGTAATTAATAATGTTTTTTTTTTCATAGCATTAAGCCTCGAGTTCTGATGTATACTTTCTCTTATAAGAAGTTGCTGATTGTTGATAATGGTAGTAATGTTTTGCGAAATTACATGATTATCGGACAGAATTGTGAATTGAAACATGACTGTTCAGTGCAGCATGTTTTGAAACCGTTTGTGTAGCATCAAACAATCAGGTTTATTTTGATACACTCTTCTTGGTTATGAATTGTATTCATCTCGTTAATACTACTGTCATTTGGTGTTCACTAGGTAATTGTTACATGGTTTGGTGTACCACAGAAGTCTCCTTTCTCAATCACTACTATTACCCTATTATGCGTTTTGTTACATTTAGGTTCGGTTTGGAGAATTGTGGTAATCTTCTTACATTTACATTTTTGACATGTAATGTGGTGAAGTAGTGGTTACACAGTTTTGGAGAGATTGAGACAACTTTGTGGTGTTGCAGGGTAAGTGTTCAACAACCTTGTTCATTTTGCTGTCTAAAGTTGAGTAATTGGAGATGAGTGTTTCTGCTCTGTACTATTTTCTTCTGTCAATTAATTACATGAATCAACAAGTTAAATTTTTAATCTTGAGGTTTAATTTGGCGATCTAAATTTAATATGAACATTTATGCATTTGTGCTTCTCGACTCTTCCTGCAAGCTTGGATTTGATTAACACGGACTTTCTCATTCGTTTGGTCATTTTATACATACGTATATGTTTTTGTTCTGAATTGTTGTCCTAATTGTGTACAAGCTGTTGTTGATGATTGTGTTTTTTTGTTTTCAAGTTTTTGTGTTTCTCGTATTGTTAGGGATGACTTAACTTTGATGGGAGATAGAGTCTTTCTATAGTTTTCTTTTATTATTTCAATATTTTTTATTTATGATGATGATGATCCTCCTTAAATTGCCTCTTTCATATGGTTACATGACGATCTTGAAAATTGGATGGAAATTTGTTACAATGAATCATCATTTTCTGCAGGCTGTCGTATACGGTCTACTGTTGCTAGGTTATAATTTGGTTTTCTTTTTAATTTCAGTCTTTGTTTCATAATTAGCATCCACTTTTGTCAGTTCCTTTGAGTTCTGCTTCTTCGTAATTAGATAATTGAGATATATGTTTAACCATTTTGCAGCAAGTGGCAAAATTCTGACAAATTAGAAACATTTATGAACTGAGAATGACTTCAAATAGATAAATCAAATTTCTTCAATGATTCATTCTTTATTGTTTTTAATTTCAAGCTTTTGATTATGAGAAGAATTGAACTGTGAACATGCTTTTTCTGCAGCTTGGTATGTCTAAGCAATAACCTCCTTCTGGGTATGGAGCCTTGAGTATTTTTCTGGTGCTCTCTATCTAGTAAATTCATCCGTTCAATGCTGCTGTGAGCATATATTTCACACTGTCATTCTTTTTGGACTCTTCTTTTACAACCAGTTGGCGAGTATTATTTGTCTATTTTTCGATATAACTCTTACTTTGATAATCAAAGATTCGTTTATCCATTGTACTGCGAGCAGGGAAGTCTTCAAATCTAGGAGACTTACTGTAACGGACAAGAACGGGGAACGGCTCCTGATAGATAAATGATTTTTCTTCAATGAGTCCTTTATCAATTTAATTTATGGGCTTTGATTGCAAGGCATACAAATTGAATTTGAACATGTTTTTCTGCAGCACAGTCTGTCAAACTGTTAACTTCCTTTGCAGCAGCAGAGCCTAGCATATTTATTTGGTGATAAACTGTTAATCTTTTTCTTTTCAATATTTCTCTAACTACTCTGGAAGTATGAATATTTCTTGATTCATGAACATGTTTTTCTGCAGCGTGGTTTGTCAGAATATTAAATATCCTTCTTTATTCATAGCATGGAGCCTCTAGATTTGATTTGGTGATATCTAGTAAATCTTTTTGGTTCTATCTTTCTTTGTCAATTCAGAGAATGCAATTTTGATTTCTTGATTTGGTGTTCTACTTTGCTCTGTGATTGTTTAATTTCAGGGTTTGTTAGGATATACTTTCAACAGATTGTGAATGTCTAGAATCAAGAATTTCACACAATCACACTTCTCTTGACTCTTCTTTTACATAAAAATTTCTTAAAATTCATATGACAATTATTATTTTCTTAAAATTTTATATTCATTCTTCATTTGATAATCAAGAGATCGTTTATTGGTTTTGCAGTGAAACCTCTTGATACAAGGGACAAGAAAGGTTCCAGCTTGATAAATAATTAATAAGTGGTTCTTAATTATTTTCTTCAACAAAAAGTGGTTCTTAATTATTTTTATTTAATTGGAAGGCATACAAATTGAATATTGAACATATTCTTAATTATTCTGCAGCGTGGTGGGTGGTTTGTCAAACTAAGCATGGATTTGTTTTGGTGATGTCTGTTAATTTATGTTTGTTTTCAAAATTTCTTCATTGTTTTTTATGTAGTAAATTAAATTAGTTAATATTTTTTGATTTGGTGATCTCTTTGGTGTTTCAGGAGAAATATCTATGAAAACACGATTTCTTCTGGTTCTATCTTTCTTCCTCTTATTTGATCTTCATGTTTGTGAGGTTTTGATTTTGGTGATTATTGTTTATTAATTTTTATTATGCAACACATAAAAATTGAATAAATGACTTTCTTTTTCTGCTTGGTTTTGTCAAAATATTAACCCTTCATAGCATAGAACCTCAAATTTTTCTCCTTAGCTCAAACAAAAAAGAATCTCAAGTTTTGATTAGGTATCTCTAGTAAATCCTTTTTGTTTAAATCTTTATTGATTTTGTTAATTTTGCAGCTGAGGTCAACGTATTCTTGATTCAAAGGTTAAGTGTATTCTTGATTCAAAGGATATGTACGGAGAACGGCTCGAGATAAATCAAATTTCTTCAATGAGCCATTTTTATTGTTTTTAATCTGACTTTGATTACAAGACATACAAATTGATTTTGAAAATGCTTTTCTGCAGCGTGGTTTGACAAAATAATTGAACTGCGAACCTGCTTTTCCTGCAGCCTGGTTTGTCTAAATAATAACCTCCTTCAGAGTATGGAGCCTTTAGTCTTTTTCTGGTGATCTCTAGAAATTTCATCTATTCAATCTTTGTGTTATTTTTCAAAATAACTTCATTTGATAATCAAAGATCCTTTTATTTTTCTGGATCCTTTTCTGGTGATGTTTTGCAAAACTATACATGATATTCATTCCTGCTTTGAACATGTCGATATTCATAACTGGAGTCTGTGTATTATTAAGTGTACATGTTTATTTTTGCACACCCTGAATCAAATTCCTTTGTAGCTGTGTCATACACTCCCTATTGTTACTAGGATATAATTTGGTCATCTCTATCGAGATTCTTCATATTTCCATCTTTGTTTGATAATCAGCATCTACCTTTTGAGTTTCTTTGAGTTTTCTGTGTGTGTTTCAGAGGAGAAATCCTATAGATGGGATTTGGGATAGCGGGTCCTCTGATGGTTTCTTGCAAGTGTCGGAGTTTTAGTGGTTCTGTCTCAGGAGAGTATGAAGCATATAAGAATTCTTGACTGGTTTGGCACTTCAATTTGTTGATTTGTCTCTTCCTCTACTATAATTCGTTTTCTATTTTCCTGCGGTTTGTGGTATATAAAAATAAGGATAAGAATCATCTCTCCAAAATGGATATGCCTCACAGATTATGCAATTGGAGCACCAGAATATGCAATTGGCTGCCGTTGTTAAGCTTTCATTTCGTTATCTTTACTTTGACAGTGATTTCTTCACGTTTCCTTGTCTTTTCTGTGGATTTAGTTTTCTCATTCCTACCCGACTTCCTGTGTCTGTAACTTGGATTTTTTGTTGTGAAATTTTCTTAGTTTGTGTTACAGGGGAGATGCTGTACTGTGATTTTAAAGCTGCAGCTAACCTTAATATTATGAACATGCAGACCCTTGGATTTCACGGGTCATTTTCTTGCCTTGAATGTACTTGTTCTGGAATAGGTGCCCTTTGACATTTCGTTTTGGATAATTGGATATAGATAACTTGTTTTTCTGCAGCGTGGGGTGGTTTGTCAGAATATTAAATAACGTTCTTTATTCATAGCATAACATGGAGCCTGAGATTTGATTCGGTGATATTTAGTAAATCTTGTTGGTTCTATTCTTTCTTTCTTTGTTGATTCGGATAATGCAAATTTGATTTGGTGTTCTACTTTCTTGATTCTTTGCTCTCTGATTGCTGAACAGATCGCTAGGATATACTTTTAACAGATTGTAGACGTCAGGAATTTCACAAAATCACACTTCTCTTGACTCTTTTACCTAAAAGTTTCTTAAAATTCATTTGATAATCATTACTTTCTTAAAAAATTTGTATAATTAATTCTTCATTTGATAATCGAGATAGTTTATTGGTTTTGCAGCGAAACCTCTCGATACTGATACAAGGGACAAGAACGGCTCCAGCTAGATAAATCAAATTTCTTCAATAAGTTGTTCTTAATAATTTTAATTTGATTGGAAGGCATACAAATTGAATTTTAAACATGTTCTTAATTATTCTGCAGCGTGGTGGTTTGTCAAACTAAGCATGGATTTATTTGGTGATATCTCTTAAATTATTTTTGTTTTTAAAATTTCTTTATTGTTTCTTCATGTATTGAATTGAATCAGTTAATATTTGTTGATTTGGTGATCTCTTTGGTGTTTCAGGAGAAATGATCTTTGAAATACAATTTCTTCCGGTTCTATCTTTCTTCCTCTTATTTTTTAATGCAAGACATAAAAATTGAATAATGAACTTTCTTTTTCAGCCTGGTTTTGTCAAAATAATAACCTCCTTCATAGCACAGAACCTCAAGTTTTTCTCCTTAGTTCATAAATAAAAAAAGAATCTCATGTTTTGATTAGGTAAATCAAATTTCTTCAATGAGCCATTGTTTATTATTTTTAATCTTCGACTTTGATTGCAAGACATACAAATTGATTTTGAAATTGCTTTTCTGCAGTGTGGTTTGTCAAAATAATGATCTCCTTCATTCATATCATGGAGCCTTTAGAAGTAAATGTTTTTTGTTCAATCTTTAGTGTTGCAGGAGAGCATGTATGATTTTGATGTTTGAGTGTAGAGTTTGCTTTATTTTCTTTGTACTGTCTTTCGTTTCTTGATCCATTAGCCAGCCATGTTTGCTCCCTGATTGCTTAATTTCAGCTTTTCCTATAAGCGAGATCTTAGGGTTATGCTTCTCTTCACTCTTCTTTTACGATCCGTGTCAATAATTATTTTTGTAATTTTTGGATTATTGAATATAAACATCATTGGATAATCGAGACATACATTTGGACGTTTTGCAGCTAGCTGAGAAGTCTTGATGACTATTGAACGGTTTGATACAAAAAAGGCAATGGCTCCAGATAGATAAATCAGTTTATTTGATGATTCGTTCTTTATTACTTTAATTTCTGGGGTTTTACTGCAAGACATGCAAATTGAATTTTCAACATGTTTTCTTGCAGCGTGTTTGTCAAACTATTATCTGCTTGATGCATGGAGCCTAACGTTTTGATTTATGTGGTGATCTCTATTAAATTCTTTTCATTTTAAAAAATTCTTTATTGTGTATGAGATCATATATTTTACAATTTGTTTTACCTTCTTTGGTGTTGTAGGAAATGTAATAAAACTGGTTATACCTCTTACTTGGAGTAAAACTGTTTATTTCTTACATGTGGATTTTGTTTGGATGGGATAAGTTGTGCTCTGATGGCGTGCCCTGCTAGTGCTGCAGTTTTTATGTTTTTGTGTCAGGAACGTGAGTACAAAGCATACAAGAGTCTGGAGTTTATCTTTTGATTGGCGTTTTGATATGCTTTTTTGGAATGTAGATATCAAGAATTTCACAGTTCTCTCTACTCTTTTATGGATCGGTTTTTCAAGATTTATATGTTTATTTTCGAACTATTGGTTCTAGTTCTACATAATTAGATAATCGAGATACATGTTTAACCATTTTGCAGCAAGTGGTGGAATTCTGAAAAACTAGAAACATTTTTCGATTCTTGACACAGGATATGAATGGAGAATGGCTTCAAATAGATAAATTGAATTTCTTCAATTGAACTGTGAACATGCTTTTTCTGCAGCTTGGTATGTCGAATAACCTCCTTTTGGCTATGGAGCCTTGAGTATTTTTCTGGTGATCTCTATCTAGTAAATTCATCCGTTTAATGCTGCTGTGAGCATATATTTCACACTGTCATGCTTTTGCGAGTATTGTTATTTTTCGATATAACTCTTACTTTTATAATCGAAAATCTGTTTATCTGCTGTACTGCGAGCAGGGAAGTCATGAAATCTAGGAGACTTATTGTAACGGACAAGAATGAGGAACAGCTCGTGATAGATCCATAATTTTTCTTCAACATGTCCTTTATTAATTTATTTCTGGGCTTTGATGGCAAGGCATACAGATTGAATTTTGAACATGTTTTCTGCAGCATGGTCTGTCAAACCAACAACTTTCTTCAGCCGAAAGCATCACTAGCTTATGCTCTGACCCGAGTAGGGGCACGTGGAATCCCGTGTGAATCAGCAAGGACCACCTTGCAAGGCTAAATACTCCTGGGTGACTGATAGTGAAGTAGTACCGTGAGGGAAACGGGGAACAGCTCCTGATAGATTTTTCTTCAATGTATTTATTTATTTAATTTATAGGCTTTGATCGCTAGACATACAAATTGAATTTGAACATGTTTTTCTGCAGCACGGTCTGTCAAACTGACACCTTTCTTCACAGCATAGAGCCTAGCGTGTTTATTTGGTGATATCTATCATAACCTTTTTGTTTACAATATTTCTTTAACTACTCTCAGAGTATGAATATTTCTTGATTCGTTATTCTTCGGTGTTGCAGGAGCAATAATCTGCGAACATACGATTTCTTACGATTCTATCTATCATTCTCTTGTTTGATCCTCATGTGGTGTATTCTTATTCTTTTCTGGTTGATTCTTCGGTAGCTTGATATTTGTAGTTCTTATTTTAATGATCTGGTTGTTTTGTTTGTTTGGGTTCCAATTGATTGTCCTCTAATTCCTCTGTTACAATAAATTTTAATCTTTGTGGGCGTTTAACAGGTAATAGTTATGTTTTGCAGAACTTGGAAACATAACTGGGGTTTTGATATGAATTTTCTGTTTTGGATGTTGCCAATTGTGTCTCAGATAATGGTAATGTTTTGAAAAACTTGATACATCATTCGTGGTGGAATTTTGAATTAAATCCTGTTTTCTGCAGTGTAGCGTATCTTAAAATAACCACAGTCTGTGTATTATTAAGTGTACATGTTTATTTTTGCACTCTTCATTTTATGGTGACCTGATCAAAGCAAACAAATTATAAATCATTTTTTATTTCATTTTATTGTCCAGTCTTCTCGATATACTCCTTTATGTGCAGGGAGGTTGTGATTATATGTGAAAAGTCTAGCCGTAAATGTTCTTATCCCTTCTGTTTGTCTGTTGTTCACAGGTTAAGTGTACATAGGTTTGGTGTGCAATAGAAGTCTCCAATCACACTTTACTTTGTTAAGTTTTCATTCTGAAATGGTGAAATTGGTTTGTGCTACTTACTTATCTTCTGTCAACTAACTAAAAAGGATATTTGATTTGATGCACACTTACGACTATTTGCTAGGACCAGTTTCGCGATCTGAATTTAGGGAGAAATTGGTGGAGATGAGTGTTTCTGCTCCCTGTACTACTTATCTTCTGTCAACTAATTAACAAGGATACATGATTTGATATACGTTTTCGACTGTCTCTAGGATTAATTTGGCGGTCTGAACTTTTGAGGAGAAATTGGTGGGAGATGAGTGACTCTATCCTTTGTACTATTTCCGTTCAGCCTTGGGATAAAACTGGTGATTTTCTAGTGTGTTTTTATGTTGGGATTTGGGATAGCGTGGTCCTCTGATGGTTTCTTGCTAGTGTCGGAGTTTTTGTTGTTCTGTAGCAGGAGTGAGTATGAAGCATATATGAATTCTTGACTGCTTTGGCACTATAGTTCTTTTCTATTTTCCTGTCGTTTGTGGTTATATAAAAGAATAAGAATCTTCTTTCCAAAATGGGTAATCCTCAGAGATTCTGCAATTGAAGCAAAGACTTGGTTTAGGGGGGAGTTTAATGGAGCACCAGAATTTTCATTTGGTTGTCTCTACTTTGACAATGATTTCTTTTAAGTTCCATATCTTTTTTGTGGATTTAGTTTTCTCGTTCCTTCCCGACTCACTGTGTTTGTAAATGGGGTTTTTTGCTGTGAAATTTTCTCAGCTTGTGTTAACAGGAGACATGATGTACCTTGATTTTCAAGCTGCAGCTAACCTTAATATTACGAACATGCTGATCTGCGACTTGGTTTGAATAATCAAGCTACTATTCTTTCTCTCTTGGTTCTTTTTCCTACAATGTAATTTTCCTGTACATTTTTATCTGGTGTTGACAGGGTTGTTGCACAGGTTCAGAGAAATTGAAGTTGAGTGTCTTTACCGCTTCGTACTACTTAACTTTTGTGAACAAATCAACATGAACATATGAACCATAATATTTTGCTGTGTTATATATTTTCTGTACATTTCAGTGAAGTCGTTTCAGAATAAGGATTCTTTGTGGAAGATTAGTTAGGGTGAGGTTATCACAGATTTTCCTTCCATTTTGGGATATAATTGATCATTTTAAGTTATATGTTTTTCTTCCATCGAGTTTAGTCAGTAGTTTAGCATATAAGATTTGGAGCAACTCTGCAATTTGTAAGATGCTAGAGTAACTTACTCTGACTTTCCCGAAATGAGGAGGCAGAAGGGAGCTTGATTGCAAGACCCACCCGTTGAGCAGGGACGAAAATCGGCCTTAGTGATATACAATCCTGAAGAGCAGCTTTTGCTAAAACTCTAGGAATTTGGGCAGTTTGGTTTGGTGCTGATTGTTTTGGCATCTGTTTGTTGGGGAATAATTTGGCAGGGGGAAATGATATTCTTTTACCTTTTGTTGTTTCTGTTGTTAGTTTATTTATGGTGTGTACTCCTGAAATGCTATTATCTTCGTTACAGTGGTCCAAGGACACCTCCGGTATTAGGTGGAAGCTTAAATTGCCGTGTCATAGGTGGAAGCTTAAGATTCTAGTATCATGAATTTCACAGTTCTCTCTACTCTTCATTTATGGATCGTTTTTTCAATAATTATATGTTTATTTTCCAACTAATGGTTTTACTTCTTCATAATTAGATAATTGAGATATGCGTTTAACCATTTTGCAGAAAGCGGAAATTTGAAAAACTACAACATTTGCGATTCTTGACACAACAGATATGAACGGAGAATGGCTTCACATAGGATAAATCGAATTTCTTCAATGATTCATTCTTCATTGTTTCCAATTTAAGCTTTTGATCATGAATTGGTTTGAACTGTGAACATGCTTTTTCTGCAGCCTGGTTTGTCTAAATAATCACCTACTTCAGAGTATGGAGCCTTGAGTATTTTCCTGGTGATCTCTAGAAAATTTATCTATTCAATCTTTGTGTTATTTTTCAATGTAACTCTCCATTTGATAATCAAAGATCCGTTTATCCGTTGTTCTGCGAGCAGGGAAGTCTTGATATCTAGAACATTTTATTCAACGGACAAGAATGGGGAACGGCATATGATAAATAAATGATTTTTCTTCAATGAGTCCTTTATTAATTTAATTTATGGCCTGTGATTGCAAGGTATACAAATTGAATTTTGAACATGTTTTTTTTGCAGCACGGTCTGTCTTTCTTCATAGCATTGAGTCTAACGTTTTTATTTGGTGATATTTATTATAATCATGGTGACCTGATCAAGCATACAAATTGTCTTCTCGATTTATTCCTTTATGTGCGGGGAGGGTTGTGGTTTTATGTGAAAAGTCTAGCCGTAAGTGTTCTTATCCCTTCATACTGCTGTTATCTTACATTTTAGGTTTTTGACATTTAATCTGACAATGCACAGTTCACATGTTTCTAGTGAATTAAACTATCTTCCTTCTTTTTGTTGGTTTCCTCTACAACTGTTGTCATGTCGTTGGTTTTCTGTACACGAATCATCTGTTTTCACAGAGTGTTACATTGGTATACATTGTATATACATTTTCGACTGTTTGCTAGGATTAATTTTGCGATATGAACTTAAGTAGAAATTGGTGATGATGAGTGCTTCTGCTCCCTGTACTAATTATCTTCTGTCAACTAATTAGCAAGATACGTGATTTGATATACTTTTATTATTTGGGATTTGGGATAGCGGCCTCCTCTGATGGTTTATTGCAAGTGTCTGAGTTTTTGTGGTTCTGCATTAGCAGTGAGTATGACTGGTTTTGCATTTTATTTGTTCTGTTGATTTGCCCCTTCCTCTGCTATAGTTCATTTTCTATTTTCCTGCCGTTTATGGAATATTAAAATAACAATAAGAATCTTGTCTCCTAAATGGATATGCCTTACAGATTCTGCAATTGGAGCAAGGGCTTGGTTAAGGGTAGCTTAATGGAGTCCCAGAATCTGCAATTGGCTGTCGTTGTTAAGTTTTCATCTGGTTATCACTACCTTGTAAATGATTTCTTCACGTTTCCTCGTCTTTTTTGTGGATTTAGTTTTCTCGTTCCTTCCTGAGTCCCTGTGTTTGTTACTGGGGTTTTTTGTTGTGAAATTATCTTTGGCTTTTGTGTTACAGGGGACATGATGTACTGTGATTTTAAAGCTGCAGTCTGCAGCTGGTAGCTAACCTTAATATTGCAAGGGTCATTTTCTTGCCTTAAATGTACTTGTTCTGGAATAGGTCTCCTTTGACATTTGGCAATGTTATTATGAATCTAAATATTAGGAGTGGTTCAACAATATTTATGATTTTGTCCATCTCTTTCTTGGATAATCAAGATATACACCTCTGTTTTGCAGAGGGTGAATATTTGGATATCTACAACGTTTCGAGATGCTCGAGTCCAGATATATCAAATTACTCCAATGAGTCATTCTTTACTTTTTAAGTTTTGGGTTTTGTTCCTAAGACATGCGGATTAGATTGTGAATTTATTTTTAATTTTTTATTGATATGAGGGTACATATTTCTTGATTTCTTATGTTTCCTTTTTGGTTCTTTTGCATAGTTTTGTTGTGAACTATGCTGTTAAACGCGAGATATTTGACAATAATGGACATCTGGAGCTGCGATTCTTCATTTTACAATAATGGATAAAAACGATAAGGCTACAAAAAGATAATTCAAATTTCTTCAGCAGTTGATCTTTATTATTTTTATCTTCAGGATTTGATTGCAAGACACTAGAATTGAATTGTGAACCTGTTTTTCTGCATAGTGGTTTGTAAAAGTACTATTGTGTTTAAAGATGATGCTGTTGTGTTCTGAAATTATAACATTCTGTTTAGTATCAAGCCTCGTGTTTATTTTGGAATGCTCTACTTGGATTGCGAATTTTGTTGGGTTCATTTCTTTTCTTCCGAGTTTTATTGATGTATTGTGAAGTTCTTACCATCGACATTTGGTTTTTGATCTGAAATCTGACAGTGCAAAAGCTTAGACGATTCTCGTGAAGTTGGGACACTAGACAGGTTGCTGGGCCTCATTCTGATCTGTGAGTTGGTTTGAATAATAAAGCTCCTATTCTTTCTCTCTCTGTTCTTTTTCCTACAGACTCTTTGTCACACCTTAATTTTTCTGTACATTCTCATCTGGTACATTGGGTTTTTGATATGCGACAATGCAAAAGTTTATAAGATTCTAGAGAAGTTGGGATAGCTTGCTTGGGCCTCTCTTTGTTATATGCTGCTGATCTTCAACTTGATTAGAGGAATCAGGCTACTTTTCTTTCTCTTTTAGTTCTTTTTGTTATAACCTATTTGTTACCGCATAATTTTCTGTACATTTTTATCTGGTGTTGACAGGGTTAGTGTTACATGGGTTTGGTATACCACAAATGTTTCCTTCTTTCTGAATTACACTGCATGTTTTCAATTTTCTGTCTAGAAAGTGGAGAAATTGAAGATAGCTGTCTTTGCCGGTGTGGAGAAAATTACTCTTCCCTTCCTAGGATGAACATCTTGATGAGGTGCTGTTTGTTTTGATGGTGTGTTCGATAGGGACTGATGGATGTGTGGGAGAGATGATATTCTTGTATGTTTGTTGTCTACGTTCTTATTTTTGACTTTTGATGTATACTCCCCTAACGATATCATCTTCCTTACAGTGGCGCAAGGACTCCTCTATTATCAAACGGAAGCTTCTTGATTCCTTTGTAAAAACTTTAGGATGAGGCTATCATAGACTTCCCTTTCCATTTTTTGGATAAATCGGTCATTTTTAAGTAATACATATTTCTTCTAGTGTTCAGTTTATGTGTGTTCCTCCATCCGTAACTTGAGTCTTGCTCTGCAGTTTACCATTCAAAATGCTGGAGAAACACTGCCCAAGGTGAGGAATTTTGGGCAATTTGGTTAGGTATTGTTTGTCTTGGATAGGGGGTGATGATATCCTTTTACTTTTTGTATTTCCGATTTATGATCTCAGGTATTAGGTGGAAGCATAAATTGTTGTTTCATAGAGTACAAAATCTTTCAAATTGGATAGAAATTGCTCCGGTTCTTCTGCCGGTTGTGTTCTATGCTAAATTTGGTCATCTCTGTTATGGAAACTCTACATTTTAGTCTTTGTTCGAGACTCTGCAACTTCCCTCAGTTCTTTTGAATTTTATGTTTGGGTGTTACAGGGGAGACACACTATGAATATATGGTGTGCTGTGGTCTGTGGAAACCAAAGGTTGAGGAATTCTGAAGCGAGTGGTTTGGAGTTTATTTGTTCTCTAAATTCTTTCTCGTTTTTGCCCCAAACCTGTTTCTTTGTCACAGCGGGGAATCATAAATTTATTTTGTTGCACACGGAGCAGCAATCTGCAATTGGCTGTGACTTAATTCTGACTATTGGTATACTTTCATTTGGTGATCTCTACTCTAAATATGAATTCGTCAAGTTTGTCTCTTGGGGATCTAGTTTTTCTGGATTGTTTTCTCTTATGGTGTGATGTGATAATGTTGATTTTTGTGTATCGTTTATCAGGAATCTGGGTATAAGAAAAGCTTTAGAATTTATGATTCCTCGTCTCACTTTGGTGAGGAACAAGAATTTGGAAAGTTGGATGGAGGGTGCATTTGTTTCTTTGTTGTAGTGTTCGGCTTGTGATAGAGTATATGTTCAGTGTCCTGAGAGATTTGGTGGGAATTGTAGATATATATATTTTTAATTTGGGTCTTGTTTTGGAGTATTTATCCTCCATGGAAAAACTGGGATTCTAGAGTTTTGGACAGCTTGGGTCGGCTCTTACTATTCTGATGTTGGCGTCTTTGTTTGGGGGAGCTTTTCTATACCACTTTTGATAAAAGCACAAGCATAGTTATACTTATCTTTAGTACAGATCAGACACTATGCCAGGCTTCAAAGGTGATTTCTACTGAGTTACATATCCTTGTGCATTCTGCTTGGGTTGGTTCTTTGTATTTTCTCATGGTCATTGCAAATGTAGGTGGGTTGTGAAAAGCTTTTGGACAAAATCAGACATTTTCTTAGGTGTGTCCGTGCCTTATGTTTTTATTAACTATCAAGATTCCTGACAGCATCTATCTTGGCTCTGTGAATTTTATCAAATGGTATATATATTAACAAAGAGTGGTGAACTCCTAGCTTACAAATCTATCATTAAGTTGCGGATGAGATTATTAGAGGTAGCTTCAGACAAAATGTATTTTTTGTAATCTTTCAATTGGCTGATCTTCCAGTGAGGACTAGCGTATTAGTTGAACAGGATTCTGTTCTAATTTCTCTATTCTGTTGTAGGATGATGAGTTTTTACCATAGAGGATGCCGGAATCATTTGTGCGGTGAATAGCTGATGGTGATCTGGTAGTGTGATATCTTTAGAAAACCATTGGTAAGGGAGGGCAAAGAATTAAGTTGGGAAGGGATTTAACTTTTCTTTTGTAGCATGGTAAGGGAAGGAACTAAGCTAAGCTATGTTAGACAAGTTTTATGTTTTTAATGTATCATTAATCAACTTTTTATTTACTCCAATTCTATTTTATATTTAATACTGTTTGATATATGTTTATCAAAAAAGAAAAGAAAATATTGTTGGATATATTTATTTGAAAATTGTTGTTCTGACTATCAAAAGTTCCTAATAATACATGGAAATTTCAAAAAAGCTCCAGCAGTAGTTTACTATCGCTCAAGTAATCGACAACAGTTAACTGCCGTCGAGTTTTCCCACCAAAATCAGAAAACCCCAATCTCTTATTCACTCATCACCATACCTCACTATACTTAAAATCTCCATCTCAAATAGTGTCAAAATCTTGGTTCCAAATTATTGTTGATGGATTGCTAGGACGTTTCTAGCACAATAGACATCAAAAAATAGGTATTGCAACGTTAAACTTGTTTACATTTGATTGTTGTTTATGGTTTTTTTTTCTCTGACATACTCGTTAGCGGTAGTAAACGACCGTTGCGGTCGATGGCTGTTAACTACCGCTGGAGACTTAGAAATGTTTTGAAAAATTTCAAATGGCAGTGCTACTGCCTCAATTCTTTTTCTTTGGTTTGTTTATGTTCTTATATGATATCAAATACATATTAATTAATTATTTTAGCAATCATGTGTTTATTTATAGATATGGTTGAGAATGCGAGTGACGATCCGGGTGATCGAAAACCTAGTGTTGTCGATTCCATTAAGGTTGAAGCTTCCATTAAGGTCTAAGCTTTCATTAAAGTGGAGGCTTCAAGCGTCAATTCCAGTGTGTGGAAACTTCGTGACAACGAAGTGGACACAACTCATTTCTCTTGACTCGAGATACATGGAAAGATAAAGACGAATTGCTCGGTTGGGTTCGTCGACAAGCAAATAGGGCTGGATTTAAGGTTATCATTAAAAGATCTTGTGAAGGTAGAAATCCTTTGTTGGAGTTGGTTTGTGAACGGAGTGGCGAGCACAAAGTACTGAAGAGAAAAGTGAAGCATGACACAACGGGATCAAGAAAATGTGGGTGTTTGTTCAAGTAGCATGGATATGCCGTCAGGGAAGACAATGCTTGCAAATTGCCTATTAAATGGTGTTCACAACCATGAGATGGTGCCGTATGTAGTAGGGCACCTTTTTGCCGGAAGATTAATGGAGGACGACAAGAAGATTGTACATGACTGAACCATTAGGTCGGTGAAACCAAAAAATATTTTGACAAATTTGAAGAAGAAAAGGCAAGAGTCTATGATAAATATCAAACAAGTCTACAATGAACGTCATAAATTCAAAAAGGCAAAAAGGGGTGACTTGACGAGATGCAATATCTAATCTCAAAGTTGAAAGAGAACAAATATGTTTATTACATAAGAGAGAAATGTGAAAGTAAAACTGTTCAAAACATATTTTGGACTCATCCAACATCGGTAAAGTTGTTTAACAATTTTTCGACTGTTTTGATAATGGATTCCACATACAAAACCAACTTGTACAAGATTCCATTGTTTGAAATAGTTGGAGTCATCTCAACCTATTTGACATATTCGGTTGGTTTTGCATTTATGGCGTCGGAGAAGGAGGATAACTTTACTTGGGCATTGCGAATGTTGCTTAAACTTCTTAAACCAAATAGAGTCATGCCTAAGGTGGTAGTGACCGACAGGGACACGGCTATGATGAATGTCGTAGCAAATGTTCGATAGTAGTGCAATACTTTGTTATTTTCATGTTGGAAAAAATGTTAGAGTAATAATCATCACCGATTTTAAAGTGAAACAAAAGGTTATGTTAGTGGATGGGCAAAAGAAGCTTGTCGACGAGGTGAAGCATAGTAAGATTGTTGATACCCTATTTGATGCATGGGAAAAATTGGTTGAATCTCCTACTCAAGAGTTGTATGCAAGTAATCTAATGGAATTCCAAGATGCTTGTAAGAATTATCCAAAGTTTCTTCACTATGTTCAAACTACTATTTTGAAACCTGTTAAGGACAAAATAGTGAGGGCATGGACAGACCTTGTGTTACATCTTGGGTGCATGACCACAAACAGATTTGAAGGAGCTCATGGTTTAGTGAAGGAATATTTGTCCACCTCCAAGGATGATTTGGGTACTTGTTGGGAAAAAAATAGATGAGATGTTGGCAATCCAGTTTAGGGAGTTACAATCATCCTTTGGTAGTGAAGGTGAGAAAAACCACAAGAAGGGGGGGTTGAATTGTGTTTTTGGAAACTTCTTCTTTTACGTTCTGAAGAACTGTTCTCAGGTTCAGAGTCTGAAGTAGTTAAGAGTCTGAGTGAGTTCAGAGTCTTTGTGCAGCGGATAAATGTAAAGAACAGAAGAAGAAAGAACACAAGCAATTATACAGGTTCTTTCCACAAACCGGAAGTAGTCCTGTCCCCCTTGCACTTCCAAGGAGAGTTCCACTAAAATGTAATCTCAAATTACAAGTTGCTCAATCACACAAGAAAGAGACTTATCTTTGCTCAAGGACAACTCCAAGAGACTTCTATGCTCAATCACACCTGAAAGAGACTTCTATGCTCAAGGACAACTCCAAGAGACTTCTTTTGCTCAATCACAACTGAAAGAGACTTATCTTAACAATTACAAAGAATTGAATAAGGTTTTGAATACTTGATATACAATCAGAGGTATTCACAATACAATATGAAACAGAACAGACTCTGTTTTCCTAGACACTTAAGAATTCTAAGATATGAACAATTGAAAGAATTCTCTAAGTTGTTGATGTTTCTTTTCGACGTTTTGCACAGAGTATTGGCCTTGTATGTGTGTATGTTGTCTAGTTATTATTCTCTAATTCTTCATCCCTATTTATAGAGGATTTGAGAGACGTTGAGAATTTAGCCGTTACATCAACTTGTCTTGCTTTGAAGCTTTGATTCATCACCCTTGATCTTTTGCCTGATTTGATAGTTGTCCTATGAAGAACTAATTTCAAATCCATTCCATTACAAAAGGAACAACGTCTGCAGCAATGTTACTGTTATCTTTGTGTTGATGTGGAGACAAAGATTGCATAGATGGTGGTTGCAGAGTTGGTGGTTGCAGAGTTGGTGGCCCTTTCTGCCAAGTACTGTTCCTTCTTCTTCTTCTTCTTCTTCTTCTTCTCTTCTATCAACTTCTTAGCGTGCTCGTCAACCCTTTTGGCCATTTCAGGAGTCATGACGAACATAGGAGATACAATCTCAGTACCAGTAAGTTGCATTTTCTTAAGCCTTGGCTCTTCTGCTTCCATTTCTTCAAGTGCTAATTTAGCTGCTTCAGCATTGATTGAAGATTCTCCTTTACCTCTTTTCCTCTTGGGAGCAGGAGCAGGCATGCTGTCATAGTTGGTTGCTTCAGACTTATCCAGCTTTTGTTTCTTGGTCTGAGCAACATCAGCTTCTGAATCATCATCAGTTTTGGCCCTTTTTCCTCTGACTCTGAGAGGAGCCTCATCAGGGATGTCAGAGGTATCTTTATCCAGAATGATTCCTCCTGATTCCTTGGCATAGGCAGCAATGAGTTCAGCCAAAACTTCAGGATTATCCTCTTTTGAGATGGGAGGAAAATCCCTCATCAGTTCTGTTTGAACTGCAGACTCTTTCAGGTCTTTCTTACTTGGGGCAAATTTCCTGATGATCTTCATGTTTTGCAGGGTCTTGCCATTGATGATTTTCCCAGTGACAGTTCTGAGAGACCTGTCAGAAGCAAGCATGTGTCTTCTCAGAGTCTCCAGCAATTTACCTTGTGTGAATATCTCAGATAACAGTCTTCAACAGGGTATTTGCTTTCTCTTGCCTCTGATTCCTTCTTTGATAGCCCAACACAGGTGGTGCATGAGGTATCTTGGAAGATTAATCTTTTCATAAGCAGCAAGGAAGTGCAGAACCAGCTTGTGATCCAATCTTCGTTGGTCAGATCCACCTCCCTTGTGAAAGAAGCAATCAGTAATAAACTTCAGAAGCATCATGTGGTTATCGTCTATTTCCACCAGTTTAGTTGATGGGTTTCCTTTCAGCACCTGAGTTGTGAACATTTCCAGCAGGGGATGCTTTCTGCTAACATTGCACAGAAATTTGCCTTCAGGAGCAACTCTGCATGCTCTGGCAATCACTTCTTTTGTGATGGTTATGGGAATACCCATCACGGCTGATCTGATTTCTTTCTTTCTGAATGGTTCAAGACCTATCTCTTTCCTTGTTTTGCCTTTCAGACTAGGATCTCTTGCCACAGCCTGATTCTCTTATGTTTTTGCAGCATCTAGATCATAGACTTCAGTCCTAACCTAGAAATCTTTCACCAGCTTTACGTATATTGGTCCATTCAACATACTGAAATAAGCAGAGAGTTGTTGCGCTCCCATCAGAGCATCCAGGTTCATACCGTTCCTTTTCAACGATGCGAAGTCAACCGCTGATTCTACTTGCACCTCAAATGATTCTAACGGAATAGCCATAGTCTTTGGCTTGATCTCATAACTGGACCCAGTGTTGAGATTCATATCCGAACTGCTTGTAGAAGTTTCCATTTGAAGATTGATTGAAGGTTTAGGGTTTCTAGTTTGAGAGAAGAGAAAATCTGATTTTTTAGAGTAACTGCTCAGAAAAAACTTGAAAGTGTAGGAAAAGTGAGTGAGTTGTGTGTGACTGATATATATAGTGAATTTGTCAAATCGTTTCACATTCAGAGGGGACAAACAAACAACTCATTAATGACGAAATAGGGGGCGCGAGAAAATTTGTATAAAAGCATATAACTATCATTGCCCTTTATGTGTTATTATCAATACAAACAGACCACGTCAGAGAGCTAAAAAGTAACTGCTGCAGATAGTGGGCTAGGAGTTACTAGACTTAACTGTAACCCTTTCCACTACCGCAAACTTTCAGAGTCAAAAGATTCCTTTTCAGAGTCTGAGGTCTTTCAAGGGCTGAATTTCTTCAGGGTCTCCAACAGGGAGTCTGAGAACTAAACAGCTTCTGAAGAGTTCCGAGTCTGATTTTTCATTCAGAAGCAAGCATTACTCAGAGACGAAATGCATGTTCAAATTTTTCTTTATAAAATTAAATCTTTCAACAGTAAAAGGTTTAGTAAATATATCAGCCCATTGATGATCAGTATCAATGAATTGAATATCTAAAATTTCTTTTTGAACATAGTCTCTGATAAAATGATGTTTAATTTCAATGTGCTTGCCTCTTGAATGAAGAATATGATTCTTTGACAAACAAATAGCAGCTCTATTATCACAATAAATGGGAATACAATTTTCAGTTATTTGATAGTCTTCTAACTGATGTTTCATCCACAGTAGTTGTGTACAACAACTAGCAGCTTAGATGTATTCAGCTTCTGCTATTGACAAAGCAATGGTTGCTTGTCTTTTACTAGCCCAGGATATCAGATTCTCACCAAGGAATTGACAATTTCCACTGGTTGATTTTATTTCAATCCTATCATCAGCATAGTCAGCATCACAGAATCCAACTAGCTTGTAATCTGAAGATTTCTTATACAGAAGTCCAAGATTAGTTGTTCCCTTCAGATATCTAAAAATTCTCTTAACAACAGTTAAGTGGGTTTCTCTAGGATCTGATTGAAACCTTGCACACAAGCATACACTGAACAAAATATCAGGTCTGGATGCAGTGAGATATAACAGAGAACCTATCATACCTCAGTACAGCT
>Ga0228711_1001747_pt1 | contig 32545 bp, 9 predicted proteins | sample MedpolnodulmetaG_2_FD_177996 | JGI IMG/M metagenome (GOLD analysis project Ga0228711, IMG submission 177996) | Root nodule microbial communities from Medicago polymorpha collected in Santa Monica, California, United States - brown nodules | ecosystem: Host-associated > Plants > Roots > Nodule... | reverse complement strand
AACGATGTCTGGATAATGGATTCAGGTGCAACATGGCACATGACTCCACACCGAGATTGGTTTTATTCTTATGAGCCTATCTCAGAAGGATCAGTGTACATGGGAAATGACCATGCCTTAGAAATTGTTGGAGTCGGTACTATCAGATTAAAGATGCATGATGGTACTGTTCGAAAAATACAAAGAGTGCGTCATGTAAAGGGGTTGAAGAAGAACTTATTGTCTGTTGGACAATTGGATGATCTCGGGTGCAAGATCCACACAGATGGTGGAATTTTGAAAGTAGTTAAAGGCAATCTTGTGGTGATGAAAGCAGAAAAGATCACAAGTAATCTATACATGCTTCTAAGAGATACATTGCAAGAGGCGGATGCATCAGTTGCAGCAGCAAGCCAAAAAGAAACAACGATGATGTGGCATCAAAGACTAGGCCATATGTCAGAACGTGGCTTGAAAGTCCTTACAGAACGCAATCTCCTTCACGGGCTCAAGACAGTAAATTTACCATTCTGTGAGCACTGTGTGATAAGCAAGCAACATAGATTGAAGTTTGCTAGAGTAACTACTAGAAGCAAACACATACTAGACTTGATACATTCTGATGTGTGGAAGTCACTGGAAATATCTCTGGGAGGAGCAAGATACTTCGTGTCATTCATTGATGACTATTCTAGAAGATTATGGGTGTACCCAATCAAGAAGAAGTCAGATGTGTTTTCAGTATTCAAGGTATTCAAAGCACAAATAGAGCTTGAAACTGGGAAGAAGATTAAGTGCTTGAGGACAGACAATGGAGGAGAATATGTAGATGGCGAGTTTCTAGCATTTTGTAAACAATAGGGTGTTGTAAGGCAATTCACTGTTGCACATACACCTCAGCAAAATGGTGTGGCAGAGCGGATGAATAGAACTCTCCTAGAAAGAACAAGAGCTATGCTGAAAACAACAGGAATGGCCAAGTCGTTATGGGCAGAAGCAGTAAAAACCACCTGTTATGTAATCAATCGATCACCATCAATGGCGATTGATTTGAAGACACCGATGGAGATGTGGAAAGGAAAGCCAGTAGATTATTCTTCTCTACATGTGTTTGGTTGTCCTGTGTACGTGATGTACAACTCCCAAGAAAGAACGAAGTTGGACCCAAAGTCCAGGAAATGTATCTTCTTGGGTTATGCTGACAATGTTAAGGGGTATCACCTGTGGGATCCCACTTCCCGCAAGGTTGTTGTTAGCAGGGATGTAGTCTTTGCAGAAAATGAACTGCAAAGTGAGCAGAAAAATGACAGCACTTCTAAAGAAACTGCTATAGTGCAGATGGAAGAAAAATTTAAAGAAAGTGATTCTTCTGAAGCTGAATCAGTGCACGAAGAACAAGAACCAGATGAGGTCAATAATGGTGTTCGTCGATCAACGCGTCAGACGCAGAAACCGTCTTGGCAATCAGACTATGTTATGACGTGCCACGATGCATATTGTCTTCTAACTGAAGAAGGTGAGCCTTCAACTTTTCATGAGGCGTTGAATGGTTAGGATGCTTCTCAATGGATGACAGCAATGGATGAAGAAATGGAGGCCTTACATAGGAACAAGACATGGGAACTTGTTGAACTTCCAAAGGGTCGGAAAGCCATTGGAAACAAATGGGTATACAAGATCAAACGTGATGGCAATGATCAAGTGGAACGGTATCGTGCACGACTGGTGGTAAAAGGATATGCTCAGAAAGAAGGTATTGACTTCAATGAGATATTTTCTCCGGTTGTCAGACTTACTACTATCAGAGTAGTGTTGGCGATGTGTGCTGCATTGGATTTACATCTTGAACAGTTGGATGTAAAGACTGCTTTTCTTCATGGAGAACTTGAAGAAGAAATTTATATGCTCCAACCAGAAGGATTTAAGGAACAAGGAAAAGAAAACTTGGTTTGCAGGTTGGCCAAATCTCTGTACGGTCTAAAGCAGGCGCCCAGATGTTGGTACAAGAGATTTGATTCTTTCATAATTAGCCTCGATTACAATAGGCTGAGTTCAGACCATTGTACGTACTACAAAAGGTTTGAAGATAATGATTATATCATTTTGCTGTTGTATGTGGATGACATGTTGGTGGTAGGCCCCAACAAAGATCGAGTCCAAGAATTGAAGGCACAGTTGACTAGGGAGTTCGATATGAAAGACTTGGGACCAACAAACAAGATTTTAAGGATGCAAATTCACCGAGACAGAAAAGACAGGAAGATTTGGCTTTCTCAAAAGAATTATTTAAGGAAAGTCTTGCGCCACTTCAACATCCAAGACTGTAAGCCAATCTCTACCCCACTTCCTGTGAATTTTAAATTATCCTCAGGTATGAATCCTAGCAATGAAGCGGAGAGGATGGAAATGTCTCGAGTACCGTATGCATCGGCGGTGGGAAGCCTTATGTATGCCATGATATGTACAAGACCAGACATTGCACAAGCAGTTGGAGTGGTTAGTCGGTTTATGGCGGATCCGGGTAAAGAGCATTGGAATGCTGTTAAGAGAATCATGAGGTACATTAAAGGAACCTCAGGTGTTGCGGTATGTTTTGGAGGATCAGAGTTAACTGTCAGGGGTTATGTTGATTCAGATTTTGCAGGTGATCATGATAAAAGAAAATCTACTACTGGTTATGTGTTCACGCTTGCAGGAGGAGCAGTAAGTTGGTTATCCAAGTTACAAACTGTTGTAGCTCTGTCAACGACAGAAGCTGAGTACATGGCAGCTACCCAAGCATGCAAGGAAGCTATTTGGATGCAAAGGTTAATGGAGGAACTCGGGCACAAGCAGCAACAAATTACTATGTATTGTGACAGCCAGAGTCCCTTGCACATTGCAAGGAATCCAACTTTTCATTCAAGAACGAAACACATAGGCGTTCAATATCATTTTGTTCGAGAAGTAGTGGAGGAGGGGAGCGTGGATATGCAAAAGATTCACACCAATGATAACCTAGCAGATGTAATGACAAAGCCGATCAACGCTGACAAGTTTATATGGTGTCGATCCCCATATGGCCTATTGGAAACTTAGCAACAGGAGTTGGCAAGATAGAGAGATTTTGAATGCTCACAAATGTGGCTATAAGTGGGAGATTGTGAACATGGTAAAGCCAATATTGTTGACTATTGAATGTCATGGCAATTTGTCAAGTAATTGTTTATGGTTATTCTTGTGTTCACATGCAATATTACTGCACCAAAGTTAAAAATACTATCATGCCATAAATTGGAGTGGTTGGGGCATGGCTCTTTCACTAGTATAAATAGCATGCTCTTGTACCATTGTTTCACATCCCAAATCAGTAACAACACAATAACAAGCAGAGCTTGTTTAGAGTAGTGAGAGGAAAAATATAAAGAGAAAAATTATTTTCTCCTTGTGAGGTTTCTCCTAGTTTGTGTTAGTTAGTATTCTCCTATTTATAAGAGAGAGTGGTAATTGTACTCTACTTGTATTTAGAGAGAGGTATTGTAATTTCTTCCACTTAGTGAAAGTTCTCTACTCTTGCCCCATGGTTTTTTCCCCTTATTTTTTGAGGGGGTTTACATGTAAATATTGTGTGTTTATTTCCTCTTTTCTCGTCTCTTATTTTAGCTGCGCGATAATATTTTGTTACTCTGGTACCCAACAGACGTTACTAATGTTATACAAGCAACGGAACAACTTCACTCCACAACATAATATTCTTGTCCCGTGTATAAATTAAGACATATACATTCACATTTCATAATTTTTTTCTCTTAAGATTATTTTGCTGTTAAGGAAAAGAAATTCATTCACAAGGAATACCACTAGAAAGAGAAAAGGACTTGTATCAAGAATATTTTGTTGTTAGGCATTTTTTCCTATTTGTACTGACAAGAGGACCTGTATAGTTCCTATGGCAAGAATAGAGCATTGATATGCCACATTCCATTCTGCCTAATTGACTATCAACCAACACCGCTTAATATAATTGCAAGACTGAAAATTTGTAACTGACAATAATTGTTGTAAGGGCAGTAATTCCCCACAACCAAACCAACCGTAATAGGGATGCCTATCAATAGAAGGAAAGGGAAATATATCAGTTTCGAGTACTGATGTACTCCAAGAAATATGTTTGTTCATAAGGGGAAATATATCAGTTTCGAGTAGTGATGCGTATCAATGAAAATTTCGAGTACTGAAGGGGAACCACCTATGATTAATTATGTATGTTCATATAATTTTAATCACTTTGAAGACAGGACAGAGGGTTAGAGCACATTGAAACAATCTTTAACTCTAGCTCCAGCTACAAACCAAGACCAACATAAAATTTTAATAACATTTAGAACAAGAGGTGCGGTGGCGGCGGCGGTGGCGATGGGAGGGAGAGAGGTGCTATCTAAGAAGGAAGAAAGAGAGTTTGCAAGCGCGTGGGATTTGTTTCAGAGTAGAGAGCGTGTAGGATTTTTTTCTCATTAAAAAATTGCTTTTTCCAAACCATTTAATCACAACCATTGATTTTATTTTTTCCACACGTCACACATCCATGTCTTAAAATGGGGTAAATTGAGTAAAGACAAATGGAGCAAAGATGCACTCTTGCAAAACCTATAAAAATAAAGTTGACATAGCACAATTTCCAATCTATAATAAATTAATAAAATAACTAATATAATAGTTTCATCATTACATATTCAACACTTAGAGTGTTTCACCTATTTAGCACCACATTAAATAGGCACCCCCATTGTGGAGTATAATATATGGGTGCCTACGGAGAAGGGTGGCTATGGAAGCACCCTCTCTCTCTTCATTTTTTGCGGGTCCTACTTAATAAATTTTAATAAAATAAAGAAATTTTGTTGAAATGTAATGATATAGAATTATTTGTGGGACCTATTTAATAATTTCGTTTGAGGTGCTGGGTTGGAGAAAATTGGTGCTTATTAAGTATTATCGTAAAATAAATGATGTGGACGTAGGAGACCGATTTAAACACCCAATTTAGGATGCTCTGTTACGGAAGATCTTATGTAGTAACGTCCAAATAAACAAGCTAAAACATAGCCACTAATACTATATCGTACCCAAATAAAGATAGCTCAAAATTAATTTCTTGTAAGAAAATAAATTTCGAAATTAATTGCATGAAATGCATTTATAGTATAACAATGGATTTACCGAATTTGCGATGAGCAACCATAATTTTATAAAAGTTACATTTTACCATCTTACTATCAAACATGCACGAAGTATATATGAGTTTAAGTTGATAACATGAAGTTGTATTTATTTTTTTAGTAAACCACCAAAATGATCCATGTCTTTGTAAGCAACTCTTAAATTAATCTATGATCTTATTAATATTTCAAACTAGTATCTGTCTTTGTCAAAAGTTTCTCAATTAGGTCCCTAAGTCATGTGACAAAAACATAAAGACATAGACCTAATTGATATTTTTTAAAAAGACAAGTACTAGTTTAAAATATTAATAGAGGTATGGACTAATTTAAGAACATGTTAAAAAAACAAGAACCAATTTGATGATTTACATTTTTTTTCTCTATGGAAACATAAAGTTGGATTTGTTACGGTTTCTTTTTTGATAGTTTTTTTTTGGTACAACTTTTCTGATGAATTGTTTTCAATACAAGTTGGAACATAAAAATATCAAGGGGAGCTTGAGATATCTACCTTGCCCATTTAAAAACTCACCAACAAAATTTTGATCTAATTTATATCAATAATTTGAATACTTGACAAATAATAATAATAATTAAGGGAATAAACTAGAGTGACCATAGTCCAAGATATTCTTCAGTTCAGAAATTCCAACATGTCTTTGAAACATGCTAACCTGTCTTTAACCTTTTCTAGTACTAGTTTGTTAATTAACTCAGCATTAAAAAGAAGAAAGAGCATGCTACTTGATGATGACAAAACCACCTTTATCAGTAAAATCACTAATCATATGAAGTGTGAGCCATGCTCTGGAATTCTATCATTAATCAATTAATTAATTAACTATAAATTTCTTTCTTTTTCTTTAATTTGTACAATAATCAGTATACATTAAAATTTTCAATTAGAAACAAAAACAAACAAAAAACACTAAAAGCTAGTACACGCCTCCATATGATGATTTTGACAATGTTTCACTTTCATTCAGTCATCATGAATATTCTCCAAAAATAATTAAAGAATCATGAATTAAATAATGTCTTCTTCTTCTTCTTTACTACTGCTGCACAATAACAATAAAATAATTTGATCATGAGTATGCGTGCAGCATGCTTATATCACTAGTTACTTATGGTAAATAAATAGTAGTACTTGTATAGAAACTAACATTAATGTGAGAAGTATTTTTATAGTACCTGGCTAATAATGATTGTGCAGGATATGGTACGGAGCATTGAGACAATATAAAGTTGAGTGTTTGTTAATAGGGTATCAAATTATGAACAAAGTGAAGCTGGCATGAGTTAGCTAACACAACAACATGATGATGATTATGATGTTTGATGGAATCCACTGATCATGTGTTGTTGTTGGGTAAGACATGAGTGTTAAGTGAAATTACATATTAGCACCTGAGATGAAAAGGAGAAAAAGGTAAAGTTGAAATTAGTAGACAATATAGATAAGAGGTTGTTGTGACCAAAAAAGCAGAAGCAAGTAAGTAAGTAAAGCACCATGAAAGAGTGGATGGAAAAAATAAATGTTACCTTTCTTGGTATTTGGGAAATGCTTTGTCTCTTTCATCAAACTTCAAAGGTACTCCCGCTTGCTGAATAGTAATAGTAAAAGTTGCATGTAATTGTAAGTTTTCTAATTCAGATAAAAGGGTAAAAATAAACAGTGCAAATCATATAAACTATGCTGTATTACTGTGATAACGTATTGATGAAATCAGTGATATGATTATTATACTATATAACAGTACTCAATTAAAGGTCATGAACCGTGTGAATTAATATTATGAATATGATTTCATGATGTCAGAATGCTAATCATCTAATCTTCATCCAATGACAGTACTAATTTGTTAATTACAATCACTGCAGCATTTTTTAAACTGCAGCAAATCTGCATTTGATTATTGATTAGTCTTATATAATACTCCTACAAGTTAATTACAACTTATTAACCTTGTACTTTCGGTCTGGCCAACAATATAATAAGAAAAAGGCAGCAAGACATCCCTTTGGGAGAGAGAATGGGCATGCTTAGTAAAATAAAGTGCACTAAGGATATAAAACCATTGTATAATTTAAAATATGCTGCGTCATTTTTTTTACTGTAGTAAATCAAGGTTTCTGTTTTGCTTAGACCTTAATGTAGATTTTCATTTTTCTGTATATGTCTATTTCATGCATGTCTTCTCAGCCTCCCCAACCGTACTTTGTAAGTTCGGTAGGATTAACTTAAATGAAGATATAGCACTTTTAACGGTTAGATTAGTCGAGCGCTAAAGGTGAGGTTCAAAAGATCGTAGAGAATTGAAGTCCTTTCGTATAGTTAAGTTTCTTCTAACTGTCATATTTTTAGCAAAAAGCCCTGCATTTTTTGAAATTGTGAGTATCCATGAATAGGATAGAGAGCTTACTTGAATATGGCTGCACATATCTCACAATTAGTCCTCCTGCCTTTAGAAAAAGTTTAGCTCAGTGTATCCGTGAGAATATGGTAAAAGTTCCTCCACTTGGATTCTGGAACGAGAACAGCTCATACTTTTCTTCAATTTTCCATGGTTTGACTCAACCTCGGCCCAAAATAAGCCATAAACCGGTCTGTGGTCTGAAAATCTCGATTCTCCACGTACGTAAGATATTTGACGTAGACCTTCTCCATGCCACAAAATACGGTCACACCTATATATTTACATTGCCATAAGTTATGAAATGTCAGCACAAGTCCTCCTTTTTATCGCTAGGTTCCTAATACTTATGGTTAAGTGAGTGATGATCTTACCAAGCAGGTGTTCGCCTTTTCTCCTTTGGATGCATATCATCTCCAGCATACCTATCTGAATTCGTTGAATACTTGTATGTTGGAGGGAAATAAATCTTCCCTTCTTTCCATCCTGCAAATGCACGACCTCTCTTTTGCTCTATTCTCAACTGCCAGTAATAATAATGTGAATATATACATAAGTACTCATTCATATTGGTTGTTTTTGTGGTTATAGAATAGGTCTAAAAGGTGTACCTGGTCATTCTCTAACAATGCTCTCCAGTTTTGCATCTCAATAAGCGCCTTCGCAGAACGGTAGTTGAGGGCTATTCGATAATTTAAATCTCCAAGCCATATAATTCGACTGAATAAAACAAATTCAAAATTAGGACGGTCTGTTCAAATTTGTTCTTGTATCCACTCTATGTAAGAAATCTAGACAAGGAGATGATGATATATTAAGAAATGCAATGGGGGTCTCAAGTTACATTAAATAGACATGTTAAAAATATTAGACATTTTAATGTATGCCGCTGGTAAATTCTTACTCATGCTCAAGGATTGTCTCCGGAGACTTCACACTGTCAGAACCATGAACACGTGGAAACCTTGTCTTTTTAAGAATCTCCAATACATCAGAGTTTCTTCTTAGTTCATCACCTTCTTTCTGTCCTGAGGTTAAATGGCTACAAATAAAGCAGAAGCTTGTTTCATGCAGAGACATGCTAATTGAGATGGATCCCTGCAAATACAATAGATAATTGGCATTTTTGTCACAAACATATTTCAAAGGAAAAGATAAACAAGAAAAGGACAATCATATTCATATCATGTTTGGTTTAAAACTGACCTTATTTCCAAGATAACCCATCAATCCTCTACCAACACATGATACTTTCATGTTTTTAACATGATCCTTCAATTCACCTCTCACCCAAACGGTAAGAAAGATTCCAACCATTTGTTTACTTGCAACAAGGCTGTACCTTGAGCGCCCTGGCATGCCGTATCCATCTTCACCAGAGGCAGCAGGTCCTCCACAAGACATTGGTGAAAACAAGACTGTACTTGGAGAATCTCCTAGGCCATTGTCATCGTCAGATGAACCCCATCTTGAATAGTCACTTGGTCGAGAGTAGTCACTTGCCCTAGAATAATAGTCACTCGGTCGAGAGTAGTCACTTGCCCTTGAATAATAGTCACTCGGTCGAGAGTCACTTGCCCTTGAATAGTCACTAGGCCTATAACCCCATCTTAAACTAGGATCAAAGTCACTTTTCCTGTTACCGAAAATCACCCGATCGCAGACACTGAATCTTCGGTCTAGTCGTGGTTGCATGGTTGAAGGATCATTGTCCATTCCCCAGCTGCTAGAAGTTGTTTGGAAGGATCGCCGATGGAAGAATGATGAATTCTTCTGCCTAGCTGATCCCTCAAAATCGGCATTCAATTCCACCACTGGCTGAGGTATAGGAGAAGGTGTGTAGTATCCATTACCTCCACTAGTACCGGGAAGACTGTTTAAAGTATTTCCAATGAGAGCTAGCCATTTTTTGGCAGGGCCATTATCTTCTGCCCCTAAGATGTTACCAGCATTCAAGGGAACTATCTCTTGAAATCTGCAATACAAAGTTAGAAACGTGTTCTTAGTACTACTAGTACTCTTCCCTGTTTGGACAAACAACTTAATTAAGTGTTTATCAGATAAGTGCTTATATATAAGCCATGTCTATAGCAAAAGATAAAATAACGTCAAATTGTTTTAATATAAGCTGTTTTCATAACCTATCATGAAGAGCTTATGGAAATAAGCTAAAAATAACTTATGAACATAAACTCTCCCAAACAGTCTCACAAGTGCTTATGTCAGTAAATAAATTCAAATAAGTCAATCTAACCAGGCTCTATGTTTGCTTTGAAAAGATGTTAACAAGAATCAAATCCTACCCAAGAACATAAATATCTGCAGGCGGTGAGGCGTGGAGCCAATCATTTATGCTCAAATTACTCGGCGGGGATCTTCCGGCCACATTCCATGTACCAACAAAAATGCTGCTCAAAAAGAAAAACAGAAGCAATCATGAGAAATTAAACAGAAAAAAAAAAAAGAAGATTTTATTAAGAAAACAAGTAGCATACCTATAGTTATGGACATCTATAATTCTAGGATGGTCAAGGTTCATCCTCGCTCGCCTAACCTGACTCGAGTTCCTGCTAAATTTCTCTGTACATTACAATTGAGGGTTATAAGATTTTGTACTAATTAATCTCATCATTTTCAAATGAAAATAAGGCATTTCAATTGGTAAACTGTGTAGGTACCTGTTTTGCTCTTTTTGATTGTGCTTGGCTCTCTCTCAGACAAACTACTCCTGCTTCTGTATTCCAAGCCACCTCCTGAAAAAGGAAACATGTTTCAATTCATCAGATTAAAATTCACAACAAAAGAAAAAAAGCTAACAAATTATACACAACCCTTTTGCATTTGCATCTTGGTTCCTTTGATTTTGTTCATAAAAAGTGAATTTTTAATTTAAAGGAAGAAAATAAGATACTAACCTCCAGAAGCAAAACCATCCCTTTGTTGAGTAGTGTCTTCAGTTTTGCATTTGATATTGAAGAATTTTCTAACCATTTTCTTTGACCATGAGAGCTTCATTAAGTACACCAGACACATAAAAACAGTCAAAATGTTGAATTTCATTTCCAATAATAAAAAAAAATTTGAAATTTTGTTCATGTTTGAGAAAAAGTAAAAAACCTTGCTTTTCTTGGTATTCTCATCTCTCATTGTGAATCTCTTTTACTTCATACACCTTCTGAAAATTGATTTTTTTCTCAGAGTTACCAATTTGGTAATTGAAGAAACCAAACTCTTACACTTTTTGCTTTGTTTTTTGAGAAGAGAAAAACAAGAACAAGGTGGTCTCATAAGTTGTTGAGTGATTAAAGACAAAGTCCTAAGTAAGGAAATATTGAAGGAAGTAGAAGAAAGTGAGGGAAGAGAAGCACTTTAAAGTGTTGAATTTAATAATGGTGAGATTGTGAAGTAGAACAAGACATTGTGACAGGGCAAAGAAAGAAATAAAGAGAGGTTTTTTCAACTTGTGTGTGTTTCTCTCTCTCTTAGAAACATAGGTCCTTGTTCTCTGCAACAACAGCAAAGTATCGAATTTCAACTGAATAAAGCGCATTGAGAGAGACTACTATTCAATTATTATTAAATTCATTTTGATCTCTCGCTATTTTTCCGCGATCTAATTTAGTGTGTGTTTGGTTCAGCTTACATAATTGATTCCGATAGAATAGATTCTGACAGAATTGATTTTGAGAAAATTGATTTATATTTGGATACAATAGTGCAAAATTGATTCAACAAACTGAATGTTGTTTGGATAGTTTTGATCAAAATTATTTTTGAACGTATAATTACTAAAAAAAGAAATAATACTCAAACTCACCTCTAACATTTTGATGAATTAGTCTATTTGTTATAATGAGTGAAAGATAATGTTAGAATAACAATTAGTATATTGGACCGTAAAACAGTTATAATTTTGTTTATTTTGGTGATGAATTAGAGTTTATAATGTTGCAACCAATGTAGTATATAATACTTCGGTTCAGATTACAATAATATCCTAAGTCGCCCAAGAACAATTGAGCCTAACAAATGTTTGGGCAAAACGTAAGGACATAGGTGGAGGGAGCTTCTCAGCTCCGCTCGCTCAACTCCTTTTCCACCCCTTGCCCCTATTTTGTGTATATATGAGTCATACTCAAAATATAATTTGTCTTATGTATAAAAATGTCAGGTAAATTTGATGTTATGAGAAATCAAAATGAGTCTTCACTCTTAAATTTAAAAAATCTCTTAAACAAAAATACAAAAAGATATTGTATAGTAAACATTTGATATATATAATATTTTATTTCAATTTCATGTTTTTTCTTTGGTATTATACTTCAATTTCATGTTTTGAATCACACAAAGTTGATCAAAATCGTAGTTACAATATAATTTTGCAGTTATAGTGATTCTATCAAACTACGACTATATTTGGTATCAATATGTGGTATCATGGTGGATGTGTCTGAATCATGGACTCATTGTGATTTTTTAAAAACTAATTTTTTTCTAGTTTCTACTGTGATTCTGGCACACATATTGTGATACCAAACATACCATATGTCAATCGAAACGTGAAATAAGATTATGTTTAGATCTATGATAGATTCACCATTCTTACATCTCAATATATTATCATTATGGTTTTGACAAAACCTACATTTTTTTATAAAGCTTTCGCCTAACTCACAATTATATCATAATTTTGGCAAATTTCAAACACAAGTTAAATACATTGGATTTGGAACCTCTCATGTTTGATTAAAAAAGGAGAGTGTCATGTTTATCATCTCACTATTAACATTTATTGGATTCCACATACATATTTTTGATGTTTCGAACCCAAAAATATATTTGCTTACAAAAATGACCCTATAAATTTTAAGTGTGTGATAATGAACATAACTCCCAAATCCAATCACTATGAATTTGTAAAAGTTTTAAAGTGTAGTTTTTGTTAAAACCACAAGTGACACGTTATGATTTCATCAAACTCGTGTGAATCTAAACATACACTAATCTAAATATATGTTCACATGTTAGATTTTGATCGGTATCTAAATATATGTTCACTTGATAGATTTTGATCGGTATGTATGAGGGGAAAAAAAACCGTAATAAAAATTAATCTCTATAACTAATTTGTAAAATTAGTATCAATGGTGGCATGAAGTGATGGATTGTTAGGTTAAAAAAGAAGAGAAATGGAAACCTCAGATCAAGACAAGGCAGGCAAACATGAAGGGGGCAACGGGCAGGTTAGCTTTAACGTTTCTGAACATAAAACGTTGTGGTCAGATGAACAAAGGCTGCCCCCTATAGTCAGTAAAGTGAGTAAAGATACAGTATAGTATAGTATATGGTATCCAATAGCTCTATTCTTCTCCCAGTTTTTGTCTTCCAATCAAAGCAAAAAGCACTTAACAAGGAAAAAAGTTAAAGGAATAGTTGTTGTACACATTTAATGTTTTTTTTACTACATATCTCTACGTATATTTATTTATTCTTTATTTTTGTTTCTTCTTTTGTTGGATAAGGAATGTTTGGAACACAAGTATATACATGTTCTATAATGGTTATGACTTTGGAGGATGATTCATTCCCACCTCATACGAAAGTAAAAAATATTTTAGGGTAAAAAATATAAAAAATATCGCTGTGTCCTATTTTGGATATGTGAATGAATCCCTTCAAAAACTGACTTTTGTCTTTCTTATATTTGTCATCTTCTTCAATTAGTACTACAATTCATATTTTAGGGAGCAATGTGATGTTTGGTTCCATATACTGGTGAAGGGGTAAGATGCATGCATGTTACGGACTTTGGGGTGTTTTTGCCAATCAATTTCAATGCCTTTTTGGCACTGCTACTTACCTACTCTCTCTGTCTTTGGAAACAAAGGGTCCTTACCCACATTTGTGGTGTTGGGACTTCAATCACTATCTTCACTGCTTTAACCCAAAGAAGCTAATTCCAGCTTTGTGAAGTTGCTCAATGAATTCAGTGTGTATTTAATTATACGATGACGAAAATTGATTTTGATTTAATTAATTTTATAAAATTGATTTTGGTTGAAAATGAATAATTTACGTTTTGATACATTTATAAACGGTGGTTTTATCAATTCATGTTTAGATAGTTTGAATCACAATTGGTTTTATGATATATGATTGTCACTTTTAGCATATGTTTGGATCCACATTAAGTCCATTATTCTCGCCTTTAAAGCATTCTCACCGTGATTTTACAATGCTGGAAATTAGATTTTCGCGCTCAACTCACGACCACACCATGATTTTTGCTAAACCCAAACACACACACACCTTAAAAACTAGAAATTTAACATTTAAAGTAGAATAGATTTTGTCCCCGTGAGCATAACTCAGTTGGCAGGGACATGCATTGTTATATCCAGGGCCGGGGTTCGAACCCCAGACACCCCACTTATTCACCTTGAAAAATGTTAATTATAATCACTAGACTACTTGACAAAAGAAAAATAGAATAGATTTTCCAACTAGATTGAATTTGAGGTTGCAACCCAAACATTATAAATTTGTGTACAACTTATGTTTGATTAACTAAGAATTATTTTAAGCGTTCAAACATGAAACCAAACATAGATGTTTGATTGATAGTTGGATCGTTAGAATCACGATGAGTCACCATGATTTTATCACATTTATAGACAATTCAAATATACATTTGGTATATTTATTTGTACATAGGGTAGTTTTTTTTTAGGGGCTAAAACTTGTTTGGGGTTGCTACCACACAAAACTTTGTCAAGGGTTAATAATCTTTAGTTATTTAGGAGGGAGTTTCTATTCCATGAATAGAAAATGTTTCATTAGTCTCATGCGCCGTACCCATGCTACCTTTGAATTCCTCGAGCATTCAACAACTCATGAATCTCCAATAATGAACTATATTTGCCAAAAGTATAACAAAATGGACTTTTAGCTTTGGTTAGCAAGTTTGGTCTTTGATCTCTCCCATTTGACCACAATATCCTAACTAAGGGATTTTGTTTTTGTCAATTGAAATTGGGTTTTGTGTTTTCCTAATGATTGTTTGTTGGGTCTCAAGTATTATCAAAACTATTTTTAATATGATTGAGGGACTAAACACATTTAATAAATGGTGTATTGCACTTCCATCCTTCAAAAGAAACTATTAGTGGCTTCATAAATTTCTCCACTAAGCAAGCAGCATCTACTTGAATTAACTATCTTGTTTAGGGCTTTTCTAGCACCTTTGTGTCACATACCAAATGGAGAATATTGGGGCTTTTTCTAACACATAATGTTGTGTCATAGTACTAATAAATTCATTGTACCTAAAAAAATAAAAGTAATAGTAATACATTAGCATAAAGAAAAAAAGAACTAGGTATAGTACATTGAGGCCTGAAACACTAGCTGAGGTCAAAGGTTTAACGAGTTTATAACAACCTTTGAATTTGAATTTCATAATTTCAGCAACTGATGCAAGAACAGTGATAGTGGTAGGGAAAGGACAAAATAAATAACGGGTCTAATCAAATCAGTGGGAATATATTGTGGAGGATGAAATAAATGCATGATAAAAGCAACATGGTTGAATTGAAAGAAGTAGGATTAAAGCACACAAATGGGCATGCATGGCCAATTAATTAGAACCCCATTTGCCCTGTGAAATTTTCAAAGATATGAGTAATGAGTAGACTTTCAGGTTTGTGATCAATATTAGAATAACATAATTTTTTCCTTACAAAAAATTGTTTTTTTTAAGCATACAAAAATTGTTATAACATATTATTTATTTTTTCATATAGATTTATGTAAGAGCATTAATATTTAGTATAATCTTATAACAAATTGAGAATTGGTTAATAGATTTAAAACAATATTGTTTTTTCTAACCATGTTATAAATACAAAGTATCCATTTTTGGTTAGAAGTGTCTAACTAATCTGGTCAGACTGATATATTGGATACATAAGACAAAAAAAATTCTTTTAATTAGGCTTCTCCGCACGTAAGTGATCAAATCATAGATTACTCGTTTAAAGTGTCTAATTCCATCATCATTAAAATCAACACTAGATTTAAAATATATTATAGAGGAACGTTATATAGTACGGAAAACTATAGTACGGGAGTCACACAGTACATGCAAACAGTGGAGTTATATTTATAAAATATATAAAAAGCATAAATATTTTACAATCTAAAATATATCTTGCAGTGTATATTCATTCGTTGTTTTTCGTCACTGCACTTCCCGTACCAAGAAGCTTTTCCCTATATTATATGTATTAATGAATAGCGCCTCTAATTTATAGTACTACTCCCAGACACATTTATTGGAAGAGTTATGATTGTATTAGTGTTGACATGATCACACTTAAATAATATCTCTAGTATGATCAATTCGTTGCTTACCAACATGGAATAGTGTTGATGATGATGCATTATACTTTTCCTTTTTGAAAGAATTTAAGAACAAGGTTACGTCTATGCGTTGTTAAGGGTGGGTCTTTGGAATGATTTGAGGCAACGAGGAAAGAAAAGATGGGAATATATATATATATATATATATATATATATATATATATTTTGTTGAGAGAAATGGGAATATATATTTGAATAGTCAAATATGGCAAAGGAAAGAATTGTAGTAACCAATACTGAAGAGTTTTGGGCCACACATGGTAATTGCTTGTATCTTCTAAATTTAAGCAAAAAGAAAATGGACCCACGATTTAGGATATATATGTAAAGTCTTCATCTAATTGTGTCTTCCATATTTGGTTATTGACAACCTACAAGATAAAGCATCTTCATCAGTGGTATCTAAGCGGAACCAACATTCTTGGATTCAATAAGGATATGATGAAATGGGATTACTTGGATAAGCATTTTCTTTGACATATCATTCTAAGGTTTAGATACAAAGTTTGTGAAATTTTTCTGATTAATTTGATTTTAAAACATGTTAAAATACCATTAAAGGTATGTTGCTTATAATAGAAATGAAAATTCCTCTAAAAAATAAAATTAAAATAGCAATGAAAATAGATTGGACCTTATGGCCTAGCCTCCCTCACACTCATCCGACTTTTAAAATATAGAGTGAAGATTCAATTTGGTCCCTAAAAATGTTCTCCCAGTCCAATTTAATTTTTTATAAAAAAAATAAACTAAAATTAGTCTCTAACATATTTATATGGATGACAAATTAGACCATAATTAATTATAATAGAGAGACTAATTTGTCCTTTGTATAAAAGTGACATGGACTAATTTGAATTTATTTTTTATCGTGAAAAAATTGACCTTAAAAAAAATTGTAGGAGACCAAATTGATTTTTTTCTCTCTTAAACATTGTATTGTTTTCTCATAAGTCTATTTAATTCCAAATGTCATGTTTTAGGCCACTTAAAAAGTCTTGTAGACTTAACAAGTCGTACCATTATATTAAATTGTACACATTGCATTAAAATATTGAGACACGGTTGATAGATAATTAAGTCTCTTATATATTAATCTTAGATTTAATTCTACCGATGCAGATGAAAAAACGTTTGTCGAGAGAGGTCATCCTCTTAAATAATAGATTGTCATATCTTAGATAATTAATCTCTGATATCTACTAAACTACTAATAATAGAAAAGCTATTAAGTAGAGTATATACTTACTGACACTTTTCAATAATATAATAATATCGGACTACATATATTAGGATTAAAAAAGTTTAAATCATAAAAATTAAGACGGTGTGTAACCAAAGCTGTAGCTAGGTTAGCAATTCTCTTTGAGTCAATATCTATTATTAAATGAGTAGTCTTTTGACTGCTAATAGGGGAGATTAGACCCTTTTGCTAAACCTAGTCATGGTTGGTAGAACAATTATACTAGCTAATTAAGAACACTTTAAGAAGTTACCACACTTTTATTTTGCTAATTAAAAAGCAATATGAAATCCAATCAGTACTATATCATCAAGTAGTATCAATAATAGGAACACTGTTGGTTTATTTTATTCTTTTTTAAGATAACACTATTGGGTTATTCAACGCATAGATTATGAATATTATGAATCTGTGCAATATTTTTCACGTAAAGATTGAATCAACCACACGGTATCTTGCATAACCCTTTGCTATATATATGTAAAAGAATTTGAAATTAACACAACCACTCATTAGTCATCAGGAAAAAAGAAAAGGACATGTTTCTAATGGGCGTTAACTGTTACTATAAGACTATATGATATATTCAATATTGATTGTGAAGAGGATTGCGTCTTGATTGCTAGGATAGCACTGACCACAATTGAACAAATAATTTAGACAACATTCAACGGTTGGAACTTGGGACCATATTTGCATTCATAACGGACTAACACATGTTGGTGTTTTATAATTGCAATTAATCATAACATTAGTTTCCCTATAACTTATAGCCAATATGTTTAAAAATAAATTAAAATAAAGGAAGGTTATACTATGTTATGTTAAGAGTTCTAAATTAGATGGAATTTGAATTGAGAATCTATTTAAAAGCGAGAAACATTCCTTAGCATATATCATTTTATAATATTGAGTTTAAGTCTAGCTCAAATTTTAAGATAATATCAAAATCTAACTATCTAAAATTCATTGGATCATCCTCTATTACGACCACTTGGATCATGCTCCGGTTGGCCACCCCTGAACTTGAGACTCAACTCAAATCCCCGAGAAATCAAAAACTATTTTTTTTATATTGAATTGGCTTTGTATTTACATGTAATATATATGAATTTAATTTACACGTATATGGATTTAATTTGTATAAACACCTAAAAAAATAAGTACATGGACCATATCTTTTAAAGAAAGCACTTAATTTTTTTTTATTTCAACTTAAATAACATTATTTTTTTTCAAGTAGCCTAGTGGCTAGAGCTCACACAATTTAATTATGGAGAAGTGGGGTGTCCGGGGTTCGAACCCCGACCCCTGCATATAATATACAATATCCCTACCAACTGAGCTAAGCTCACGGGGATTCAACTTAAATAACATTAACTATATTTTTTGTGGCTCTTGAAATCGCTTCAATTTTTTTATTTTTCCATTTAAATGATAAGTCTTTTTTGTTTCTTTATTATGGTCAATGTGCTAAATAAAAAAAGGAAATGCTAACCAGTACCTCAGAGCAATGGTTAAGGAAGCAAATATAGTAATCTCACATTGAAACTTGTGCATTCAACTCCTCAAAAGTCTAAAAAGTTGTATTTTCAACTTAAAACTTTCTTTTTTTGGTTTCCTTAACCATTGCCCTAAGGGCACCGGTTAGCATAACCCATAAAAAAATTAAGATGTTAAATAATTTTTTTAATCAATTATTGCATTTTCTACATAATTTATATGTATTTAGCTACAATGAATACAAAAACAAAAAGTCTAAAAATGATTTCAAGAACTACAAAATAGATAGTCGTAGTTATTTTAGTCTATCCTTTGTTGTCCTTCGAAAAAATGCTTTAGGTATTTGTTAATAATTTTTTTTTGAAAAAAATGGAGACGATAAAGTAATCATAAGGTGGGGATCATAGAATTTTCCCTATACTAGAAATAAATGAATTGAAGTATTTTCAACACCGTCCAGGTTTGTAAGGTTTTTTCTTTAAGGCCGCACCTTGAGGGGCACTCAACTCAACAAGCCATGAGAGTTAGATACATAAGCAAATTTACAAGTTTAGTAAAAACTAGTTTGTGGATACCAATTGTAAATTTATTTTTATGGCTAATGGTTATTGATTGTTGGATAAGTTATCTATAATTTTTTAGAGATAGGTCTCACCCGTTTGTAACAAGTTACCCAATAATAGCACGTAACATGGAGGTGTCTAGTGACATAGGTTTCATTTTTACTACCAACATTTTTTGTCTCTAGAATTAAACAAGAACTTTGATCTATGGAAAACAAGGAGATATTGGTCGTTGTCACAAAAATCTTAATATATATCTCTTACCCCAAATTAATTGATATATGCATTTGCGTATAGAAGAAAAAGTCATAAAAAAAAAGTTCATAAAATACAAAAAAGAAGTGCAAGAAGATCTGCTTCATGCTTTTACTTTTTGTCTTTCTGTTTAATCCACCTTATAAAATTCGGGGTAAAATTTTCGAGGCAGTCAATGGGAGCAGCAATTGATTCTTCTAGTTTGATTCTTTCTTGCTTTTTCTACTTTGTGAGAGAGAGACTACATTGTGTCTCTCCTTTTTCTACTTTTCTAATGGAATGGATTTTGGGTTTGGTGTACCTTTTTTTTAGTTTTAAAAATATGACAAAACTCTCCTCATCCATCACTATCTTTTGCATTTAAAGAGCAAGGTATACACACCCAATCAAATTGAACAAGAGAGTATACCTATGATATAGACATCCCACTTGTAATATTATAAGCACATTTTTTTAAAGTTCATTTAAGGTTAAAGGAATGATCTATCACTTGTCTTTTCTTTTAATTAGATTTTTTAAAATGTAAATAAAAAACTAATGGTTTATGGCTCCTCACTAGTATGAAACCTAGAAGGGCTATGTGATAGTAATATTCTAGTTAGTTCCTTGGCTGCCATAAAATTTAGATTGCAAGGTGAAAAAGTTTGTCATAATTATTAAGATAACATGGTTGGGCCAAGAGGTGTAACATTAGAGTAATTCCAATGCGTACCATACTGCCAATGCTGGTAAATCATTCACCATATAATTGTATAATGATGATTTCTTGATCAATTCGTGTTGTCCTTGAGTTTCTTGTTCCCCCAAAAGCATTTTTTTTGTGTGAATTTGTTCCCTTGATAGCTCAAATTAATCAATGTCTTTGTTTGGTTCCATATCATTTGTTCACTTATCTCTGCTAGCTGAATATATGCATCTCTTCCAAAAACAGGGTAAAAATTTGTTGCCTTTGGGTAAAAAATCATAAAGGCGCCATTGGGCAACAGGGTAATGGTAGGTACTACAAATCAAAAACATAATAATTCACTTCACAGTTCACACTTGCTATAGTTACTTGAAGTTTAGTTGTTTAGGTATTTTGTTGGTACAAGTACAAAATATAGGTGACAAGGTAATCATAGACTCAACTAACTCAACTCGTAGTAAAAAAGAACTATTTTTTTCAATAGGATTAAATGGTTCGTGTTAGAATTTATATTGAGTCTAACTCCAATATTAAAAAATCAACTTTTAAGATTAAGATGTCACCTATTATAAATACATTGTCAGACTTTATCTTATCTATTGTGAAACTCTTAATTGCTTGTGATCCGATATTAAACGCACCACAATCTTGATATTCCAAAATATAAAACAAGTACCACTATTTTTCATCATAGTCTAAAATCAATTTACACACTCCAAGTTAACATTTTGAAGGTGCAATACAGACATAATCAATCAAGCACTGCCGCTAACTGATCCAAGATGCGTCTGCATGAAATTTCCAACATTTTTTTTTTTTTGTTTTTCTTTTTGCCACGAGGGTAGCTAGATTGGAAGTCTCTCAAATAGGCTGGACAAGGCCATCATGGAGTTTCCAAATGTTTATGGGCCAGAGATTGCTTCGAGATGGGCCAAAAAATAAATAAAAAAATTGTTCAGACACCTCAATTTTGCTTCCTGATAACTTTCGATCAATTTTTTTTTCAACCAAGTGACTAATTTTGAGGTATCCAATGAACAACCGTCAATAAATAATCAAATAGATATGTGTGGGCCATGAAGAACCCGAATTACAACAAGTAGTCACCCATTGTCATTTGACTGCTTCTTTTCCCACCTTATGAGTTTCTCATGCACCCTATGTTACAATTTTAGACTTGGGTCAAAATTCTGCTATGCAGTGCTTTGCAATTGGAGTATAGGTCTGTACTAATATTCGAAACCAGTTTAACCCAATAACCAGAGAAGAGTTTTAATCATGTTTCCATCATTTTAGTTATTTAGACTATCAATAACTAGAAACCCATGGATTGATTGAAGATACAAAAAGATGAGACAACGGAAATAATCCTCATATCAGTACAAAACTCATTATAATTTTGTAAACTTAGGTTCAGAGTTTTCTTTAGAGAAAATTCCAATGGCAAGATTCCATTCCCACACGCATAAATTCATTATCATCAACAAGATTCACCATCTCGGCATCTTCATAACATAGCTCAGAGTGAATTTTGCCTCATCGGTAAAATAAAAAATAGACCTTATCTTAGCCCTCAAACCAACCATGTCAAGATCAATCCGATTATTGTCATCCACAGAAACATTGAAGTGCCTGTAGGCATCTCCAGATCTCAGCTTAACAGAAATATTAAGTGACATGATACCACGAATCCAATTCCTAACATACCCTAAAGTTCTAAAAGAATAATAAAATAGGTCACGAGCCAGACAGAAAGGTGTTTCATATTGGCATTTTGTTTTATGTTACGAGATAAAATTGCAGGTTATTAATTTAACACATTAAACAATAACTCCAGAAGTAACATGTTTGAAAAGTAAAAACTAATGGAAACCTGCAATAAACATTCCTGCAAACAGAACCTTCGAAGATATGCCTACTCATCCTAAATAAATTAAAAATGCCAATAACATACATCACAAATCACAAAGTAGAACCTCAAAATCATAGCTGAGATTACCTATGTTGCGATTCTTAAGTTTACCTTTCTCTTGCTTCTTCCACTCTAATCCCAACCAAATTTGTTATTTTTCACTAGCTGGTTACAATTAAGTAGTCCAGCATGCCAAAGAGAACCATTTTAAAGAGAAACACCAATATAATCAAATCCTCTTATTAGCACAAAATTCATATCTTAATTTTGTATGATCAGGTTCATAGTTTTTGTCCAACACTTCTTGTTGGCATTCAGTGACTTAATCACATATACAACAACAGTTTTACTCTTACATACTATGTTCCCTGACCATTTACAAAATGTGTGAACTGGGTCCAAAGCATTAGCAAGAGTAAGCATGAGAGGAATCAATAAAATACATATGCTTCAAAATCTTATTTCAGTGACAAACTGAATAGCATAAAGCAATTTGCAAGGGATGATGACTTTATTTAGTTAGGAGATTCCACACTTGGATGCTACATCACCGGTTCCTTCATTCAAGAAAAGGGTAGTCAGTATAACCTAGAACTGGATCAGAAACGTAAAATGTCTCCCTGTTATACTTGTTTAGAGGAGCATCAAGTGCAAATCTCTTTGGCAAATCTGGATTAGCTAAGAACAAACGACCATATACAACTAGGTCTGCCCTGTTTTCAGCTATGGCATTGATCCCATCATTTCGATCGTAACCTCCTGCAACCATGAAAGTGCCTTTGAAGGTCTTTCTCATTGGCACAAGGCTGTCGGAGCATTCAGTTTTTTCACCAACAGTTACCATTCTTGGTTCCACCATGTGACAATAAAGAATACCATATTTATTGAGGGAATTAACAATATAAAGTCCCAATTCTTTAGGGTTGGAGTCTCCGCATTCTGCATACTCTGCAAAAGGTGATAATCTTATTCCAACTCTTTCTGTTCCTATCTCATTTGCAACAGCTTCAACAACTTCCAAGGCAAACCGACAACGGTTCTCAAGGGATCCACCATACTCATCTGTCCTGTCATTCACTTTATCTTTCATGAATTGTTCAAGGAGGTAGCCATGAGCTCCATGGATTTCAACTCCATCAAATCCTGCAATTTGCACCCCACTAAGTATGTTACATAATTGGAAAATGTCCTAGTGCCATCTAAAGTAACAAAAATCTCTACGTCTCACATACATTGTATTATTATACATTAAAGATTTTTTTAATTTTTGAGACATTTGTAAAGATTAGTAAAGTTACCAGCTTCAATGGCATTTCTTGCAGCCAGTCTGAAGTCATTGACAATGTTTGGAATTTCATCTGTCCTTAGCCGCCTTGGTGGTGTGAATTTTGCGACATCAATACCATTACTGCGAACTTGTGGTTTTAGTGGCCTGTCTGTAGAAGATATTGGTGCTTGCCCATTCGGCTGATAAACTGTTGAGAATAACATGGAAAATGAGCATACAATGAGCGTGTACATCACAAGCATGAGAACATTTATGTGTGATAGTTAAAAATTAGAATGTAGTTTCCCCCTTAATAATACTCAATAACAACAATTTTTCACTCCATTCATACCCTTTTACTGTAAACAATATTAGACTTTTATTTGATCGATGCCAAAAGTATATTTGTACAACAGGTTGACAACAAATGCAATATGACACATTTACAAATTAATCATTCAGTTTTCCTCGCTTAAGGTAACATGTGTGTCCTACTGTCCTAGAACATATCATATCATATTTAGTGTTAATAGCATTTTACACCAATTCTTTCCGCAGTTACATTTTGACTAAAGACATAGACATTTTAATCAGAGTAATAGGTTCAAATAAACAAAGTCCCCATTTATGTTTTATGTCATGTTAAATCTATATCACAACTGTATGCAAAGAAAAACGAATAACTCCTAGTCACATAATTCACTCAGTACACAAGGAAACCTCAAATCAATACTTGTGTGGCAACTCGCGGTACTTTTGCTTACTGGTTCATGATAATTTGATGAAATGGAGCATACCAGTATCAGAAACTCTTCCAACATGCCAAATTTGACAGAAAAATACACCGCCTTTGTCATGAACAGCATCTACAATAGGTTTCCAAGCCTCGACGTGCTCTTTAGTCCATATACCTGGCGTGTCTGGATACCCTTGAGCAGTGTCAGAGACACCGGTAGCTTCGGCTATGAGAAGACCACCTTTAGAGGCTCTCTGAGAGTAATAGAGGATAGCATGAGGTTGAGGAACGTTGTCGTAGGATCTCTGTCTTGTGAGAGGTGCCAAAACAACTCTGAAATGAAATGAGTAAATAAAACAAACACATGGTGTGTGTGAATATTTGAGCAATTGAAAATGAATATGGAATGATGAATGAATTGAAAAGATAATTAAAATACCTATGAGATAGATTGAATTTACCCATTTTGTAAGGAGTAAGAAGAGGAATTGGATCAGATTCAACAACACCAGCCATTTCCAGTACTGAAGTGGAAGATAGAATTGAATATGAAGTTGAAAATTTGTAACTAATTTTATGTTGAAACTAAAAGTGGAAAGTGCCGGTGGTTTGGTTTTATATAAGTCGTTATGTACCTCTCGAATAACCCGTCTAGGTTCGTTCTCTTCCAATTATATATGCTTTCAAATGTGCAGATAAGTCTTTCACAATTCGCTAGTCTAATGCTTTCAATTTTTCAATATATCAAACAAATATAATTAAAACAAGCGAAAAGTTAACTGTGCTCCCTGACACTTGTTAATGATACTAGAAAAGAAAATTATATAGTAATTATTGTATTGAAATTTGTGTAATCAATCCATAAAAGTAAAAAAAATATTCCTTTTTTGTGTCCTTAACTAGTGTACAGGGACACTGGTTAACATAACCCTCAAAATATATATTATATAAAAAAAAAAACTACCTCTTTCAGCACTTTTGGATTGAATTTTTCTTTCCAATATGATAAGTCGTAATTTAGATGGTTTTAAAGTGTTTATTTTAATAGAATTCTGTTTGTTTAAGTTTCTTTTTAGAACTATTTTACTGCAAATTTGTTAGTTTTATTTTCAAGATCACAAATGATAGATGATCAAGTCTTTGAGCAAAAGAATGGATTAAAATGCATGATTGAAACTTGTTTGAGAAGAAAACTAAAAAGAGGAAAATTATGCCAATCTATCGCGCACGGTCGTGCTTACCATTGCACTGACTGTGCGCCCCTCTTAAAGAAGTCGCGCCAAGCAATGTCGAGAGCTACGCACGGACCGTGCGTGTGAGACCCACGGCCGTGCGCGATCCCAACCTCCAAAATGTTGCTGATTTGGTGCATATTTATGTGTTGGTTTGGGCTGTTTTTATGATCGATTTTAGTGCCTTATAATCGGGAACTATTTCCTTTTCTAGAGGCTGGCTTTTGCTATATATATATATATATATATATATATATATAGAGAGAGAGAGAGAGAGAGAGAGAGAGAGAGAGCAATCAGACTTGTAAATGATCTTTGAATCTTGGAATATTTGTGACAGTGTCGTTTTCCATTGAATCAAATTGATTAAAGCTTTATTTCATTGTTCTTTACGGTTCTGCACTTTTAAATTCAACTGTTTACTTTCATGTCTTTCTACTCCATCTCTTTAATCTCTTTGTCTACGATGAGCATGAGTGAGTAGATCTCTTTGTCTTGGGATTGTTGGATGAGTCTAATGACCTAATTCCTATCAAACCAAGCCTAGGACCCTAATCTTATTTAAATCTATTTTCTAATCTAATTTCATTGTTTTCAAACTCAGTAACAAGTATTAAACGAAGGACCGAAAGGTGAACTTTAATAGTTGTTATTTCATCATCTCAAATATCAAACGAATGATCGAAAGATGAAGTTTGATTTTGGAACAAATGAAATTAGACAAGACGACACAAAACTTGATGGGAACACCCCAAATGAATAGTTTTGTGAAGTATTGAGGCAATAAGTTTCGCTCTTAAAAGGTTTCAGTAACAACCAACCATGAGAATAGGCGTGATTGTTATTGAAACACACTCATGGATTCTGAAAGGAACAATGAAATACATTAGAGAAACTTGTCTTTAGAAACGGATTTAATTTAAGAAGAAAATATAGGTTTGAATTGTGAGTAATTTGTCATTACGATGAACCAATAATCCCGAGACGCTTTTTATTATCTGAATTTTATATCAATCAATCTGCTGAATTTCTAAACTTTAAACCTTTCAGTTAATTATAATTAGAAAGAAAATCGGTAATTACAACAACTCCATGTGGAACAATATTTTACTGTTTCGATAGAACTGTGCGCTTGCGGATTTCACATCACAATACCCTTAATTTTCAATACAAATAAAACATGTAACAAATATATAAGAATAAATTTAAATAGAGGAATGCTAGCAACACTCTCTTTTGAGCACTCACTCTTTTATTAGGTGAAATCAATGTGGGACCTACACTTTGGAAATGGAACCCACATATGGTGGTGGGACATACAATGATTTTACCCAATAAAAGAGTGAGTGCTAGAGAGAGTGCTCAAAAGAGAGTGTTGCTAGCATTGCTCATTAAGAAATGCGGTTAATGTTGTATAGAAAAGAGTAATTACACATGATATTATAAAAATAGCATTCATTAATGATATGAAAAAACATAAATTAAAAGAATTAGAAAATGATAAAATAATAAATAGTCAAAGACATAATACAAAAATAAGCATTAATGATTCATTGATATTGTAAAAGGACATATAATTTGAAACAAACAAATTTTGGTAGAATGACATATAATTTAAAAGAGTTGGAGTAGTAAAATAAAATTAGATTGGTGTAGCAGACTCTTGGGCACTTGGAATTTCCACTTGGACTTAAACACGGAGAAAGTTAAAAAGCCCATTTTGTAAAAGACGGAGCATTGGATTATATCCTATACCCTTATATCTATACCTTCACCTCCTATAAATTATTAAAACATTTAATTTTGTCCCCTTTACCATTTGATATTTTACATCTTAAATTTTCACCCTCACCTTCAATGTTTTCCGGTCCAGCACAAGTTCAACCCTATATGACATTCCAGGTATGAATTTTCAACAAACTATAACCATTAGAGTATACTTCTATTAATGTGCTTTACTTTAGTCATTTCAAATTGTCTTAGCTAGTGTTTGTTTTCACGTTGGATAGCCTAGAATGTGCGTTTTGGCTGAAGCTTGAAAAGTTAGCTTCTCAATATCACGTTTAAATTGGCGTTGGGACGCGAAATTAGTAAATTCAACGTAGAACCAAACAATGTGTTAGTCTGTTCAAACCTTTGAGGATTTACACAGTAACTATTGGATCCAAGTAGAAGTTCAAATAATTGTTTCTTTCAACAAAGAATAACTCTCAACAAGAGAGAATAAAAAAATTTAGCTCAGAAATACAAAGATCTTAGCTTTTAAAAGAAATAATAACACTTTGACTTTTGAGGCTTGTTTAATTAATACTTTTATAATAGATACTCAATTTTTTTTTGTTTGGTTGGTTCACAACCCTAATTCCCTATGTCTTTTGTACGAATTTTGATCAAAGTCAAAATTAGAGATGAAGATTTTGGCGTGTAAAACCTCATACCATAATTTTATCTAATGAATAATCTTTAATGGGCTCCTTCTTGTGGAAACAAACGATCTTGAAGTAGACAGAGTGTGAAACTAGATGATGTATTCTAAATCAAATAAAAAAGATCCAATAGGGGAAGGAAAGCAATCTCAACAAAAAGAAAGTTCAACATAGGAGGTTAGAACCAAAGTCATTCGTCTGAAAAAATAAAAATTAATGTATCAAAAGTGTGAAATAATGTTTCTTCCCACTTGGGGATAAAGGTAAGCTACAATTAAGTAGAAGTGAGACATGACTTAGAATTCTGGTGAAAAATAATAAGCAAAATTACACTCTTAACTTAATTTCAAATAATGATTTTATCATTTATCTTTTTTTCACATCATTTTAATCAGTTTGCATGAGAATTTTGAAGCATCAAATCTATAATTTATATGAAAACACGAGCGAAATAAAATCACAGTTTGAAACTTGAACATGCATATGTAAAAAGAACGAAAATGATATGAAAACAGATAAAAGATGAAATCGATACTTAAAATTAAGCTAAAAGACGAAGAAAATAATTTTGCCAAAATAATAATAGATTCAAACGTATTTAAAAGTTGAATAAATCTTACTTGGCCACAACCCCAAATAAAATTTATTTGGGCACACTCGCAAATAAAAATAAAAGAAAAATAATCATTAAGTGATGTGACTAAATTATTTCTCATTTAACATTTTTCACTTTTGTGTGTCCAAATAAATTTTATTTGGGATTGTACCCAAGTAAGATTTGCTCCTAAAAGCTAGTATAAAGATAGAGCAATTCTTCTATGGTTACATGACTAAATGTATGTGTTTAGGCTAAATGTATGTGTTTAAACACACACAAAAGAAATAATTTTTCTAATAACTATTATAGATAATGATTTTACATTTTTGGAATGTGTCTCTTTGTGTGTGCTTAAGTACTACATGTTTGATCAGGTGACCATCTAAGACTTGTTCCTAAAACCTAGCAATGACATTAGCATGATGCCTACTTTTATAATTTTGAAGAATATTAAATCAAAAGAAAATGTTTAGGGTACAACTCATGCGAGTGTATATACCTTACAATGAAAAGAAAAAGAGAGTGGTGTAGTAAATGTGATACATTGATGATTTAATAGAAAGAAAAATATAGAAATAAAGGGAATAATGTTAAATAAGTGTATGAAAAAGTAGGGTCTTTCAAATATCATGGTCCTAAAACAAAAGCTCTTTATGCAAATGGAAACTGCCACTGATAAATCAAAACAACTATACAGCTACAATTTGATCACGTTAGAGGCAACTCGTCCCCCATGATCTCAATTACTCTTAGTCGCAAGCACAGTACGTATAGTTCAGAGCAGCATATAAGAAATGAATGAATAATTAACTATAGCTAGCTAGCAACATCCATTTTTGGGTTCTGCGTATGTAAGACCAGTCACCATAATTTGACACTTATTCAAGTTTAAGCTAGCTATTGTGTCTTTTGATGGAAATTGAATGCTAATTAAGGGATGAAGACAATTCTCTGATTCGTCTTCTCATCAGTACGAATATACAGTAAGTTAGTGATGTAACCTTCATTGGTTCCTTATAGTTTGCTTGGAAGTCATGAACTTTTTGTTTGTTGACTTGTTCCTACAAGGATCCAACTTCCCCCCTCCCCACATGTGTCTCAAATCGTCACAGGATTCAAATTAGTTAGAATCAAGGCCGTTTCTGTAAAAGTGGAGGCCCGACTTTCATAAAAAAAGATAGTCTTTTAATAAAAAATGTATTTTTTTAAGAGTAAAAAAACTTTTATACTTATTTGTTTTTATAGAGGATAATATAATGTTTATTATTATAACTTTACTATTTTATACGACAAGTATGTGTCTGAAATTACAAGTGTTCTAAAATAATTAGAAAAATGTATGTGTGTGTGGTGTTTTTGTTTGTAAATATGTAGTTTAATAGGCTTGTCAAAAAAAAAAGTAGTTTAATACGTTGAGAAGTGAATTGAATTAAGGAGATAATAGAGAGTATGGATATCGATATTTTGGATGTATTATAGGCTAGATAAAAAAAATATTTTGGGCTCACAAATTTTGGAGGTTCAGCTCAGTAGAGTTGTCTGCAACCCCCAATGGACGGCCCTGATTAGAATGGTCACATATAAATTTGATTTGCAAATTGACATGTTTTATACTTAGTTGGTCAAAAATTGACTAAATTACATCATGAGTCCTTTAAGTTTGAAGTTTATAACAGATAAGTCTTTTAAGTTATTTTGGTCACACATAAATCTTGTAAGTTTGAGAAAGATTTAATGATGGTGTGACTCGTTTGATGGGGTTGAGATTTTCTTTATCAAGTATGTAACTTTGGCATTAAGTTTTTTAATAGTCAAAACTATAAAATAAATGCCTCAAACTCCATTAATCAAATGAAGTTATCCGTTTATTTTGAAAAATAAAGATAATCCCAACATTTTTCTAAATTTCACTTGTGTTGTGTGGTATCTCTTTTTTATTTTCGGATTGGATTTTAAGAGATTATGTTCTTGCGAAAAAAGTCTAGATGCTTTTCAGGGTCGGCCTTAAGAATAGGTCAGGGGTGCGACGGTCTAGGGTCCAGTCTTGTATGTGCCCAATTGTTTTTTTGTAGGTAGGAGGTAAAGCTTCTTTTCATGGGGGTGTATATAGGAATACGTATAAAAGGGGCCAATAGACTGAATCCCAACAACTCTTCTTTTTTGTTTTTTTGCAAAAGAAAATGAAAATTGCTTTTCTGACATTGATAACTTCACAATGACACAAGAAAATTACCGAAATGCCCCCAGCAGTAGTTAACTGCCGTTGTGTTCGTAACATAAGAACAGAACAGACATAGGAGTTTCCAAAACTCCATTGTTGCGTTTTTTGTTTCCATAGGTGCGAATTTCACAAAACATAAGTCATTCCAAGCCAATTTTAAGCACAAAATCAAGTAAGTTTTTTGAATCCTATTGCATTGCTATTTTGTGATTGATTTGTTAGTTATTTTTAGTTAAATTGCGATTATAGAGGTTTTATTGATTTTATGATGTTATGATAGTTTATGTTGTTAGAATTGATAAGTTTAGGTTTTGATTTTATGATAATTTAGGTTTAGGTTAGAATTGTTGTATAATCGTTACAATTAGTTTAGGTTTGTTATGATTTTTTGTTGTTATGAATTTGTGATAGACTTGTTGCGATTAGTTATGGTATAATTTTTAGGATTAGTTTAATTATTGATGAATTATTGCAGAATCGTTACAATTAGTTTAGGTTTTGATCGTCAATTTGTTTATGTAGATATGTCTCAGAATCAGGGAGTTGAGTTGAACAAAAATGAGGGTGATGACAAGAAGAAAGAAAAATCACCTATGACTTGGCACAGAATTACATGTGATGGTTACGTAAAAAAGAAGGATTCAAAGGTGCTGGTGTACAATCAGTCGAGGTTGAGAAGGAGCGGGAGAACATGCTATTTTGGTCCTCAACCAAAAGCAGGTGCCCCAGGGACTGTAGTGTGAAATCCGATTGACTTGTGTGACGAGGAAGATGAATGAATGTAATGGTTTCTAATGCCTAATTGTGTTTGGATCTTTTTTATGGTTTTTTTTATATGTCACGCACATTTTACTACATTTTGCTTGACAATATGGTATTTTGAATAAAAATTGCGTTTTGAATAATTTCGATTAAAAATTGAGTATTCGAATAAAGAATGATTAAATTTAACGTGAATTCGAATAAAAATTGCATAATCCAATAAAGACTGAGTAAATCTTATACGAAGGAATTCGATATCATAACTTATATAGTTGATTCTCAATAATACAAGTTCCTAACTTATATAGACGAGTCATTACATTACATTCGGGAATGTAGCTTCCAACTACAACAATTGTCTTACCTCTGAATGGGGTAAATTCAAACTTGCTAAGCAGCAGGACTCCAACATTCGACAGACATTTCTACCGTTCCATTCAAAATATTAAATTCTTGTTAGGCTTTGTTTAAATGACGGTATTCAAGTGTCAAAAGAATGAGGTCCATTCCTTGACACTTCAATACCTTCATTTAAACCCGCCTAATAACAAGAATTTTATCTTTTGAATGAAACAATAGAAATGTCGGTCGAATGTTGGAGTCATGCTGTTTAACAAGTTTAAATTACCCTATTCAAAGGAAGACAATTGTTGTAGTTGGAAGGTGCATTCCCTATCTAATCACGATCTTCTGGCGGAATCAGACTATTGATAATATCTTCAGTTGATCTCAGCAACGTTACCTGCATATCGATCCACCGGAACATGTTGTGCTCCCAAAACATGTTCTTCACATTTTCGTCGTTCGTTAATTCCACCCAAGTGAACAATATTCTCCCCTCGTCGAGCGTTGGACGTTTATACCGAACGTATTTCACCCTCCTTGTGTCTCTGGGGTTGACTCCTTGGCTGAATTCATTAATTTGATCATTGAGACATCTTAACGTTACACCAAGGCACCAAACCTTCAACCTCTGAGGTTCTCCGTCTTTGAATTATGCATGAACGTCGATCCACCCGGCCATTGTTTCAAATCTACACAATAAGAAATTAAAAATAATCAATGAAAAACTCATTCAAACATTTCATCAAACACTTGTAGTGAAAATTTTACATAAACCCTAA
>Ga0228711_1001743_pt1 | contig 32571 bp, 15 predicted proteins | sample MedpolnodulmetaG_2_FD_177996 | JGI IMG/M metagenome (GOLD analysis project Ga0228711, IMG submission 177996) | Root nodule microbial communities from Medicago polymorpha collected in Santa Monica, California, United States - brown nodules | ecosystem: Host-associated > Plants > Roots > Nodule... | reverse complement strand
TTCATCTTTCTTTTTCTTTTTTTTCTTTTTTTTTTTTTTTTTGTAAAAAAAAGTATCATATAATTCTTCCGTAAAAGAAAAAACATCATATTCCCTTGGGTCCAATGTTTTCATTCTTTGTTATTTTGAAAAACTGTACTAGGGTTTATTTTATTTTTTACACTTTAAATACATTATTTCCACATTTTGTTAATTTTTTTTTGTCAATAAGAATAATATAATTGATATTGTTTTTTATTATTAATAATATTCACACTAATAACACTTATATAAGTAAAGATTCCCTCTATTGTACCAAAAAAAAACTTATTTAACGATTTGAAAATTTATTTAAATTTACATATATATCATCAAGTAATTTAATAATCATTTGCTCCTTGCAGAGAATTGAGTATTGTATGTCTTTTAAATCTTGTCTTAGGCTCCAAAAGTTAACTACATGCCCCCGACTGCAAATGTGTTTCATTGTTAATGTATGGTGTGTTCAGCAGAATGTATGTACTTAATAACGACCTTTGCTTTTTGGCAGACACTAATGACCATATGACCACTTTTACACATTACGTGCCTTACTTTAATGTAAATAGACAGTGATTATTATATTTTTTTTAAAATTGAGTATCTTCCGCGCGCGCAATTGTGGAGCGCAATTGTGGAAGCTAATCCTTTAAATATTGTGGAATTTAAATGATGACAAACTCTCATAAAAGAAATAGACAATAAATTATACAATTCATTTCTAGTTACGAACACTTATAATATTATACTCGCGTATATAGTAACTACCAGACAATCTATTGTTTGACTTTGCTTATTAGGATATATTCTTTGATCCCTTTAGTAAACGTTAGTGGAAAAAAAATTCCTTTTCTATTTAAAAGAAAAATAATCTGACAAAATAATTTTTAAGGATAATCTGGACTTGTTGCATGGATAATTTGTTAGATGGTTTAAATGGATAAACTTTGATACTATATTAAGATTTTGTATTTTTTTTTTTGGTAGATAGACGAAATGGCAAAGCCATTATAAACTGACACACACAAGTGGAGGTACCGAGGTTCGAATTCCGGTTATGACATCCGGCCTAACAATTTCGACATTTTGCCAGTTGAGCTAGGACTTCTAGATATATTTTGTATTTATTTATCCCTAAAAATAATCTAAGTTATTAATGAAAACAACATACATCCAAATTTACGGTGAGCTTATGTCTAGATAGTCAAACATATGATTAGTTGAAGTAAAAAAAACCAAAATGAGTTCGCCAAATCTTTCCCAATTTTCGACTAATTTTCAAGGACAACAATACTCTATCTAAGTCATCCTTAATCAATTCATAAGACGAGTAATATCATTATTTATAAACTCTTTTAAGCATATTCTCTTTTCAATATGAGATTTATGATTTTCTAATACTTTGTAACCCTTTCGTTGGTATTTAGCTTCCAAATTCCCCAACTAAATAATAAAAAGGAATGGTTTAGTAAGAACTAGAGACAATTTAAAGATTGACAATACATAAAGAAAGAAATAAATAACAAAAGATAATCTCTGTATATCTATAATATCTCTATTAGATACAACACGATTTTAGGCACTGCTTTAGCCTTAGCCATTGGTCAAACTCACCAAACATGGTATCATAGCACTTGCTTCATATATACAAATTTCCTACAATGGGACAAAATAATTATTCATGTCATGTTACATAAGTTAAACTATCATTATCCCTATAATTTGGTTTAGGGTATTGCGGCCTGCAGATTCAATAAAATCCAGTTTGGCTTTTTTTATTTTAAAATGTTGTTAGGTAAATAAAATGCAACAACACTTTGAATAAGATAGAAGTTATACCCTCACTATTTTATCCAGAACCAATACTACATAATACTATATACTAATAAAACTGCAGCAAATATAATGTTCACATGTTAGTTGATCTTCATTATGAATATCTTTTAGTTAATGATAGGATATCTCATATCTAATTATCTATGTTCAGTATCTTTTTTAAGGTATTATATACTCCATTTTGGCCGTTCTCAGTTGAAAACATTTTTGTGACTAGAATTCCTTCGACATGGTTGTGTGAACATTCATACACTAATATTATAGGTGCTTCTAAGGTCGTTACGATTGCCAGTTGAATGGTATACGGCTATACGCAAGTGACCATGTTAAACATGGGTCATATGAATAAAGAAAATAACTCGGATATAAGAAAAAATTCGAGAATTTTTTTCTCATCTTCCAAGCATTTCACATGCCCTTCTCTTTTTATAATTTTATCACGTTCAAATTATATAATCTGAACTCAAAAACACGGTTTAAATTATATAATATGAAACATGTTTATATGTAAACAACAATTAGAACTCTCCTCTCATTCCGACACTTACAATTTTTTCCCTAACAAACCACCAAAACACTCAAAACCCAAACCACCCAACATTGTGTCATTCTCGAAGTGAAATGCTTCGGATTATATAATCCAAACATGGGTAAAATGAAAAAGTAAAGGACGCGCGAGAAGCAAGTAGGGTGGAAAAACAAATTCTCTATGTTTTTTTGTCTACTAAGTTTCTTGATAAGGATTTTGTTTCGATTTCAAGTTCGTTGCACCTTTTTTCTAGGGTATTGTCCATTTTAGATCTTTGTGTCTTAGAAGGTTGATGAGGTGTTTATAGACTACCTTTTGATATCAATTTTTAAATAATGTGAGACTTTTTGATGTACTAAAAAATAGTCCCCAATCAATGCTAGTTAAAGGGTATGTTAACCCTCGTACGTGACTTAAAAACGCTTACTCAGAGACAACACCAATGTAAGTTCTCAAGGTTTTGTTCTTAGTTAAAAGACACATTAGTGAGTTAAAAACTTGTGTTTATAAACAATCTTAATGGTTTTAACTTAAGATTTCGATCACTCTAAAACCTTTTCAAACCTCTATTGTTGAGGTTTGGTTGAGGAGACCAAAGTGGATTCCAAATTTATTGGATGGTATTTCAAACATAGCTAGGGATGGGAATAATTCTTTAATTTCTTGCAAGTCTTTTATTATGATTTCTCTCTATTAGTTGTAGTATTATTTTTAAGAAGTATTAGATTATATATATTATTGTTTCACCAAAAGAAAAAAAATTGTATATATGGTATTATTTTTTATTGAATCTATTTGATTATATTGCTGAAGTGACAGTACAGGGGATCATTGAATATTGAATGATACAAATATTGATATAACAGCCAAACCAGATATAGACCCACTGCCAGAAGTTGGGAATTTTTTTATATTTTTTGAAGGGTGCCAGAAGTTGGGAATTCTTTAGCTTCTTGTTGAACGAGAACATTAGACCAATGAAATTGGTTAACGTCATTAAGTTCATTATATTTTTTTTATCAAACATTTAGTTCATTATATAAATAGTCTATGATGGTCGGTTACTTGGAATTTTCCAAGCATATTGGATTAATAAAATCAAATGCATTTAGCAAGTAGATAATTGTATTGTAATTCTAATTTACTACATATCATGTGCCTCACATGTATTGTGTTACATCACGGTTCTCTTATATTCTATATATGGTGGCACAATCCTGGATTGTTATTATATAATCTGGCAAGTGACAATGTAGTAAAATTTTCCTAATATAATTTTAAATGAAGGAAAGGAAACAACCATCTTTGCCATTATGAATAAGATAATGATAAAATAATTTAAAAGAAGTGGCATGGGCCAACAAGATTTTTAACAACATGGCCCGAAAAGCTCATTATGGTTATATTTTTTTTTTCTAAACTTAAAGGTAAATATAAGGTATATTGAAGTTTGGTTGGTTACCGATAATCTCTTGCCAAAATTTGTTTAATATTTAATTTTTTTGGGTAGAATAGGTAAAAGAAAAAGAGAATAGAAAAAAAAACTATCTCGAAAAAGAAATCCTACTAGCAGGCTAATTCCGACTGGAGGAACTGCAATAGAATGATAGGTCTCATGGCTATCAGTTTCAAGCTTGGCAAGATAGTGTTTACACCGATTTTTGGTAATGTAAACTCCATTATCCATCAATGGTTTTAGGATATAAATGTCGATCGATGGTGACAAATGTATTTTTTAAAGGGGGATCGTTCAAGCCTCGCGGTTTATGACATCACTTCATGCATTCTTTAAGAACATTAATGTCAGAATTGCTTTCAACATCTTGTAATAACAAGTTGTCTCATGAGAACCCGATAGAAAATTGCTCAAGTGAGCATGTTAAAAAGAAAAAGAAATAGAATAAAGATCAAAAGAAATGCAAAAGAAAAAGAAAAGTAAAACAAGAACAATGATATTAAATTGCAGGAATGTAAAGGGTGGTTGGAATCTGTCAATCCATACACTCATGAACCCATATGCTCTGTGTGGCGGCGTGGGTGTTGGAGTTTCATGAATCAAGAAACCAACCCATTGTTATTATTACAAACTGATATATATAGACCTTGTAGAGAAAACTACCACTAAATCCTACGGTCTATATTAAAAGTAGAAATAACTTCCTAAGACACTAGGAAATAACTTCCATGCACTAAGACACTAGAAATATTCTCAATGCACTTGAGCCTTGTTTCCCGCCATGCGCTCCAATTGCAACTTCGAATTATTTCTCCTTGTCTTTGGTCGAAATTGCGGTGTGTCGAAGTCTGTATGCTCTTGGTCGAAATCTCTTTGCACTTTGCAACATGTCGAAATAACCAATTTGCCTTGTAGAAAATAGAATCATGAGTTCGACCAAATATTTCATTTTTGGTGTTAACAGAGGCCCCCCAGAATGCTGTTTCTCGAAAGACATGAGAGGAATAACATTTTGAAACATAATACCAAAAATGAACAATCTATGGTCTTCTTGACCACTTCATCAGAAGTTCTTTTTTATCTCTCCAAGCCAAATTCAAATTTGGTATATTGGCTTTAATGAACTTCAAATAAATCACTCAAAGATCCATTGGAAGTATGTGTATATATCATTCATGGATCACTACAAAACACATGTATACTCGCCCTTTAGAAAATTCAGACCATTTAATATGATCATGGTTTTCAAAAACCATTTTAATCTACAGTTTCAAAAACCGTTTTTTATGGTTATAAAGTGTTGGGTCGCGCAAAACTTGAAATTGTTTCACTGGGCGTGCCAATTTGTTTACACCAATTTTTGGTAATGTAAACTCCATTATCCATCAATGGTATCCATCAATGGTTTTAGGATATAAATGTCGATCAATGGTGACAAATGTATTTTTAAAGGGGGATCGTTCAAGCTTCGCGGTTTATGACATCACTTCATACATTCTTTAAGAACATTAATGTCAGAATTGCTTTCAACATCTTGTAATAACAAGTTGTCTCATGAGAACATGATAGAAAATTGCTCAAGTGAGCATGTTAAAAAGAAAGAGAAATAGAATAAAGATGAAAAGAAATGCAAAAGAAAAAGAAAAGTAAAACAAGAACAATGATATTAAATTGCAGGAATGTAAAGGGTGGTTGGAATCTGTCAATTCATACACTCATGAACCCATATGCTCTGTGTGGCGGCGGGGGTGTTGGAGTTTCAAGAATCAAGAAACCAACCCATTGTTATTATTACAAACTGATATATATAGACCTTGAAGAGAAAACTACCACTAAATCCTACGGTCTATATTAAAAGTAGAAATAAATTCCTATAACTTCCTAAGACACTAGGAAATAACTTCCATGCACTAAGACACTAGAAATAATCTCAACGCACTTCAGCTTTGTTTCCCGACATGCGCTCCAATTGCAACTTCGAATTATTTCTCCTTGTCTTTGGTCGAAATTGTGGTGTGTCGAAGTTTGTATGCTCTTGGTCGAAATCTCTTTGCACTTTGCAGCATGTCGAAATAACCCATTTGCCTTGTCGAAAATAGAATCATGAGTTCGACCAAATATTTCATTTTTGGTGTTAATAGATAGTCGGCGCATGCATTCCCTTCTCGAAGAGTATGATGCATGTGAATGTGTCAGTCCCTGGAAAAGAGCTCCTTTACATTAAAAATAATTGTTGCGTAATGATGCCAATCATTGACGGGTTCATATATCAACTTGATTGCGGTCTTTGAATTAGAATAACACCACAACTCTAAAATACCAAACTCCCAGGGCATACGTAACCCATGATAAATTGTCAATAACTCTGCATGGGGGATGTTAAAGAAGCTTATATTTCTAGCAAATCCATGGATCCAAGCTCCATCCTCATTCCTAAGCATGCCCCTAAAACTGGAGACATCAGGATTGCCAAGGCTACTACCATCAACATTTAAAATCATGCCATTACCACCCTTATCATTCCAATTTATCATCCGCATAAGTTAAATTATCCTGCTTGAGGAAGGACTTATCCAGAAGATTAACATAGTTGTCCGTACACACCCTAATAGAAAAGGGGTAAAGCCAATAGCTTTCCAAAGACGAGTCGCAAAATCGCAATCCCTGAGGCAGTGGAAGGTGGTATCAACTTCTTGATTACAATGCGGATAGAGGTTCATTTGGATCATACCACGATGGCACAGCATCGACATGGTAGGGAGAGAGTTTTGTATGCCGTCCAAAGAAGAAAAAAAATCAATTTCTCAGGAGAAGGGATGTGCCACAACCACGTCCTTGAGATATTGTCTGTTAGATTTTCAGCAAATTCAAATATGTTAAGCCAAAAATATCCATCCCTCGCTGAGTATAGGCCATTCAAATTTTCTTTCCAAGTGTAACAATCCCTCACCGTAGGATGCAAACACATTGGAATCAATTGCAAAATCTCTTCGACAACAGTTTGAATATTAGTATATGATAAATTAAAATTCCAGGTTCCATCAGCATAAACATCCATCACTCGCATATGCAAATCATGAATGTCCACAAAGAAAGCCTTTTTAGCTAATTTACCTATACCCGACCAATTAGTGTACCAAAAGGAGGAGTTTCCGTCGCCCAATCGAAATTCAAATCCCTCCCTAAGGGCCATAAGCGCTTTCATCATAGCATTCCAAGTTACCGATCCTGGTTTCTTGTTTATATTTAGAAGCACTTCACCCTTAATATACTTGTGTTTCAGCACCTGAACCCATAAAGAATCACAATTTTGGTGAATACTCCAAACCATTTTTCCTAATAAAGACGTGTTAGCATCCCTTGCCTTTCGAATTCCGAGACCGCGTAGCTTTTTTGGTTTTGTGGTATTGTCCCAGCCAACTAGGTGGATACCCGAGTTCGAATTACCTTTCCACAAGTGACAATGGGACTAGACTACTTCCGGATTGTGGAAGGAAGCAAGATAAATTGCTCGTGTCTCTTTGTTCTCTCCCTCCCTCCCTCTCTCTCTCTCTAGCTCTTTTATATCCGCTTCACTTGACTCTAATCATTGATTCAGGTTCTAAACTCTACCAGAAGCTGAACATTGGACTTAGTTAAAAACAAGAAAAAGCTAACATAATTCAACCCCCTTCTTGTGTTTTTCTCACCTTCACATCCGCCTATTTCCATTTGTGCAGCATTGTACCTACTGAAAAGATAGGGGAAACCGTGAGCACGAGCTCTAGAGCACTCCTATAACCACCAAACAACCTCCCTATTAGAAGGGGGACACCTCAAATAAGCAGTAAGGGGCACCCGTATATTACAATATAAAATGTCCCCTTTGAAATCAGTAACTACAATGGGATTCTCCAAGGTTATTGGGGGAAACGAACACTTATTTTTCACCTTCAACCCTAAAACAAAAAATCTACTAAAACCTACTAAAACCTCAAGATGCCCTGAACGGACACTTATTTTTCACCTTCAACCCTAAAACACAGAACACATGAACTAAACAAGATAAACAAAGTACAAAGGGGGAGGAAATACCTTTTAAATTGTGTGATCTTTTGGAAGAAAGTAGACCCCAAAAGCTTGGAAATGCTGAAACTTCAGCCAAATAGGAAGGAGAGATCCTCGCTTGAAATAATCGGAAAAGGGCAAGGTGAAACACGAAAAAAGTCTTTAAGAAGATTGGGTTGAGTGATAAAAATGAAAAACTTCTTGGAAAATAAGCGGAGAGTTGATAAATGAAAAAGTGGAAAAGAAGAGTTTTCCCCTTTTATAGGCTCTGGATCATTCAGATCAAGTGGGGCGCGCGTGCTAGCCACGAAGCTGACACATGGAAAGTAAATTGAACAACCATCACGTCAGGAACATTTCAGTTCAAGGCATTAAATGCCAACTACCCCCACTAACTCATCACATGCGCCACAATCTTCAGAGCAGAACGACAAAGTAATCTTCCCACAAACAAAAACTTTAAAGGCACCAACACCCTCGAGAGTTCGATCAAACACCCCTCTTTATGATAAAGCCATTGCACCATAAAGGCATCAATGTCTTGGGAGAAACTGCTCTGGACTGGCCAAAAGGCTAATCCAACGACGACACATGGACTAAATATACACCATCTTAAGGTTCAACGCCTGAAGGAGCATGCCAACATTAGTGCACCACATCGCATCCGAGCACATCTCCACGCAAGGATCACTCTACACGTGTCCTCTAACCGCTCCCTAATCACACGCCGCAAAACCCAGACACGGTTATTCTCACATGCTCCTATATAACAGTGACTTAGCTTCACCCTCAAGGTATGATCCACCTTTCACAACACTTTCTACATACTCTTTCTCAGTTCCATTACTGACTTGAGCGTTGGAGTGCTAACGTGCCTCCATGCACCTTTTGTCCCACCGCGAAGATTCGTCGCCACTGTACCAGAGCACATTCCGCCACTGTTGCCTCTCATCCATCCTCATCGGGCAGATCAAGATGATATTAGAGTCATACCTTTCTAAAGTTGGCTTTTCCAAAGCTTTTTTCTTATGGAATCCCATTACTATATGCATCCATAATTTATTTTATGTTTAATGAATTATCTCATTGTAGAAGAAATATACAGCTGATACTTTCTTGAATCCTTGTGGGGGACATAATCTGAGTATCCCTTTGAAACATCCCATGTCTCACAAAATGACTCCCCATTTTTTTCGTTGAAAAATTATTTTGAATGGAGGGGAGTATGAAATTCTAGCGCACTTGTTTTAATATGTTCTGTAAGATGTTTCAACGTTTGTAATGTTTCGTTCAATGTTCCAACATCACGAAATAAACATAAATAAAAACAAGAAAATAAACAACAAGAAAGTAAAGAGCACAGTGAGTTTGTTGACCCAGTTCGGTGACAAACACACCTACTCTGGGGGCTACCAAGCCAGGAAGGAAATCAACTAGTGTAGTCCTTATTTTATAGCTCTCAGCAAACTCCTCGTTTACACTAAAGACCTAGGACCTACCCGTATAGACTTCAACCTAGGAACTCCTAGATCTGAGACCCCATCTCACTATCCTATGGTCAGTCACAACCCATGTGACCTATCAGACCTAAACACAAACACAAACTCAAAGATGAAGTTACCTTCAAAGAAACAACTAGCACCTTGTTTCACAACTTCGGTGTAGTACACAAGAGTATCAAACTCAACACACAGTCCTTAACATGTACCACAAACGATACAAGAAAGGCTCATAGAAAAGGTTCTAAACTTGCATCAACATGATACAAGAGTAGAGCACATGTAGACTCAAAACCCTAAAAATCTAAACTTTTTAGAATGACGGCTTGAATAATCAATTAGGTCTTGAAGTCTTGTTTTTATACTGAAGCAACTTGGGCCAAATACTTAGTTGGGCTTCAGAACAAAGCAGATCGGTTCAGCTAATCTTCAAAACAGAAATCATATACAAATATGGAAAGTCCTAAAATGTCGGAACATCTTTAGGATCGTCCAAAACAAATACAAATATTTCCTAAAATATAAACACTATATTAGGAATATTCCACAACTGATTCTATAAAGATATGCGGGTTGCATGGTCAATAAGATAAGGAAATATTGTTTCCTTAAACAATAAAGGGCGCGCGTACAAATTGGCATGAACCCAGACACACTGAACCGTGCCAGGATGTTGAAATATCATATTCAACATCTTACAGAGATGCCTAACAACATGTTGGAACATTGGTTCCAACAACACATACAAGGATATTTGTTTTAGCAACAATGCAGCCAATAGAAATATCCAACAGAGTATTTAGTGAGGAAGGCTCACTTCAATTTAATCCCATATTCACAAGACTTAGAAGGAATGCAGTATAGCCAAACCTTATCTTCACCCCTTAATGAAAATGGAAATATTTTAGTCTCATGGCCTTCTTAGTAGTTCCATATACCCTTTGAATTTACAAAATTCAAGGAAGTTAGATAGATGGGTGTTTGGGTCATCCATAGTTAATCAAGAAAATTGACAATGTTCTAAAGTTTAACTAAAACAGATTTTATTTGAAGTTGTTTATCCATGTTGAATGCAAATTAAAACAAATTAAAAGAAATAGAAAACAGAGATTCTTAATTAAAACAAGGCTTAAACACACTTTTGACCCTTAAAATAAATTCATGTGGAGAACGATAAGTTTACTACTTTATTACTTGTTACAATTCGGTACACTTGTCAATTTCGTCCATCACGTTGATCGAGTCAAAATTAAAACTTGCAAAATAGGGAAAAGTTAGGGGGCCGAAAAGTTGTTTTTTTTAATAGGAGGTCAAAATCGCAACTAGTGGAAAGTTAGGGGGTCAAAAGTGTGTTTAAGTCTTCAAATAACTTTGAAAAAAAATACCTCAATTTTCAAAAAGTTCCAAGCAACAACGCCAAAAGCTTGACACACTCACAAGTGTACGCGCATGTTGTCTTCATAAAAAGAGTATCAAATCCACGTGAACTTATGAATCTCAAGGCTATCTTTTTCTCTTAAGTATGTAATGAAAACATATTTTTAGTTTTTTTTTTAAAGATTTATGATTGAAAATATGCATTAGATAAAAATGCCTCAAAATCATTAGAGTTCATCATATTCCTTACTTAAGCTAAGGGATTTCACTACCTAAGGATGAGATAATCTCTAAAGTATCAAAATATCTATTTCTAGCAACAAAAGAAGTGTCTCGCCAACATAGCTCACTATTCCCATGGTTTCTATGTCGGTTTGAACCATTAAGCATGATTATCCATTCCATCCCAAAAGCTCATAGTTTATCATCATATTTCAAACCTTTTGTATAGCCTTCTGTTTCCATCAACTACCTTCACCTTCCGGTACTTCAGACGTTTCCTAATGTTTCTTAAACATACGAAGGCTAGATTAGGTTTTAAATCCTCTTAGCAAAAGAAAAGAATGAGATTGTGGTAAGTTCCTCATATGACTACTTTCCATGAGTCCAAGACAAAGAGAGAATACTCACTTATCATAGTGATGAGCTACATAATAAAAATAAAGAATATAAGTAATAGAAAATTTTATTGAAAACAAGTGCAAGATTACAAAAGTTATATGGTCAAACATTGTGAGAAATCAAGACTAGGCTTGTCCAATTTATATTCTAAGCCTTCTAATTTCGTGCACCATCAGAATTACAAGGTATTAAGGATAATATTAGCATAAAGCATCCAAGTTCTACATAGAAAAACATAAATTACGCAAGTTATCGCCATATCACAACATTACATTGTGAGGGGGGGTAAAGACCTATTAACCCTTTCTTTGATCTTTTGTGTGTGGCTTTTCTTGCTTCTTTGGTGAAGGTTTTGAGACTTCATTCCATGAACTTTGAAGTGTTGGTGAGTAAGTTTCCACTTCTTGGTCATTGAAAGAGGTCTTCATTGCTCTATAACTTGGTGATGATTCAATAAATTAGTGTTTTTAATATATTATTTGAGTCCGTTTTATTTAGATTTGATTTCGTTTTATTTAATATTATTTCTTTTTTAGAATTATTTTACTTCAATTGCAAGTTATTATATTTCAGGAACAAATATCTGGCAGATTGAGTCTTGGAGCAAAAGAAAGAGGATTAGGAGATTATTCGGGATGAAAATACGAAATATGAGACAAAAATATGTCACTCCCTAAGTCAGTAACTTCAGGACACTCTTTTGCTGCTTCTGCTTCATGGACAAGCTACCTATTAGTTTACTTCTGACCTAAAAGCCCGTGGTTTCTTGTGGAACATTCTAGTGTTATACTTCTTAGGGCTTAAGTCATTGTAAACTATAAATAGAGTAGCTAGCTATCACAACAAATCATCTTTTGTTCTTGAAATTCAATAGTGACAATTGTCTTTCTTAATAAAAGTTCTTCTTTTACTTTCTTGTTATTTACTTTATGTTCTTCTTCTTCTTCTCTTCTGTGTCTACGATGAACATGAGTGAGTAGACTCTTCTTGTCTTGGGATTGTTGGATAAGTCTAATGACATAATCCTAATCATACCAAGCCATAAACCCTAATTTTATATAAATTTACTTTCTAATCTAATTCACCGGTTTTATAATGATTTAACAAATGTCAAACTCATAAAGCGACAGCGGAGGGCTAGTATTTGTTAATTCATCATCTCAAATATCAATTCATTAAGCGACAACGGAGCTTTGATATTGGAACAAGTGAATTTAGACAAGGGTTGCGAAACATGAGAATAGTCTAGAAAACCTTGAGACATATAAAGTTTCTTTCTTCAAGGATTCTAATAGCAATCAACCATGAGAATAGGCGTGGTTGCTAGAGGAACACACTCACTGCACTTCGAAAGAAGCTTTGATACGCTAAAGAGAAACTTGTCTTTAGAAAGTGGGTCGAATATAAAGTTTAAGTTTAGGGTTTGTTTGTGAAGGGTTTGTTATTATGATGAACCAATAATCTCAAGACGCTTTTTATTATTATTCTTTTTTTAACCATTAAAAACTCAATCTTTACAACCAAACTTTCTTCTAATCATCTTCTAAAAGTTAATTAAATTGAACAACTCCCTGTTGAAACAATATTCTCTTTTTACTACTTCGGTAGAACCGTACACTTGTGGTTTTACTCATCACTTGGCTTGGTCAACAAGTCTCCAATCTTTGAAGTGTTTACCACCTTTTTGCATCATTCTTTCAATTCCTCTTGCAGTATCTATTTATTCATAATAAAAATGAAATATAGTAAAATGTAAGGAAAACTTAACTTAATAAAAACATTAATTTATTAAGTAACATATAATTAAAAATAGAGAAATGTTAACTTATGCCCCAAAGGCACAAGTTTAGAAACTAAGCATAAAAACTTTTTCTTAGAAATTGTGCATATAATATATTAAAAGTTTGAAATTTTATCTTTTCAATACAAAAGTTACTTTTTGATTCCATTTTTAGCTTTTCAATACAAAAGTTACTTTTTGATTCCATTTTTAGTTTCTTAACTTGTGCCCTTAGGGCACATAACTTGTGCCCTTAGGGCACAAGTTAACATGATCCTTAAAAATATAGTAATATATTGAGTCATCAAAAGACTAGTAGACATTGAATCTTAGTTCTTCCAATTCATGTAGTTGAAATTTCCTTTTTTTCACTTCTTACTTGTGTATCAACATTCAAAAACTTCAATGCCCAACATGCTTTATGTACTAAGTCAATGAAAAGGTGGCATGCTCTCCCGTATTCCATGTGAAATGGAGTTAATCCTATCATAGCTTTATACTTAGTGATGTATGTCCATAATGTATCATCCAATTTTAATGACAAGTCCTTACTTGATGATTTTACTATTTAACATAGGGGGACCAAAATTATAATTAAACATTTTCTTTAAGAATTTCACCACAGTCTTGGCATCACCATTTGATGCAACCATTCCTTCTACCCATTTGGTCAGGTAATCAACTGTAACCAAAATGTATTCATTGGAACATGAAGATGGGTGTGGATCTGTTGATGTAACCCTACATGCCAATAATTTTATTAGAACATGGTGCTTGTATCAAATAATTATTTATTAATAATAAGACATTTCTTTATTATGTTTATATTACAAAAATAATAAAGTCCCTAGAATGATTAGTCTGTTTAAATGAAACATTAAGTATGACTTAATCGTAAGACTCAATTAAATATAACGAGATTATTGTTAAACATCTGTAGTCAAGCTTTAGTGTGAAGTGTGATAACATTAAAGTATAGAGACCATTATGTGGGTATATTGATCATCACATCTCATGAATAAATAATTATCAAGTCTTCACATAGATATAAATATTATGAGTAATATTTATATTGGATTGACCCGCCATGTAAATGTCATAAGTTATTCTCATAGTGATAAATGGAGTATTCTACCCTTCAACTTAAAACCACTATGTATCCTAGATGTAGGAGTCAAATACTTTATCGTCGTTCAAACATTGTCCATAGCAAGATGACTATAAAGTTGGTTGATGGGTAATCCACGAATCATGATGAGGGACATGGGTGACCTAGATGAAATTTGCCCCTTCTACATAATAGGTGAAATGTATAAGAGCCCATAAGTGAACTAGACAAGGATGACACTGTATGATTTGTGTTCAATATAGACATGAGGGCAAAATGATAACTATACACAAGATCGTTATCGCAAAAAAGTTTCGTCAAATCACATGATGTTCTTGTTACTTGGGTAATATTTATGTGTTTCTAGATACTGATCATTGTTTATAATATTAAATATATAATTTAATATTATTTCCAACATTACGAGAACCTACAAATTCACATGCACATAAGAACAAATAAATGAAAGTTAACTAAATTATAAGTACGAGTTATTATATAGGGGATGCATTTAGCATGTGGTACTGCAGTACTGCATAAGTTGCAAAGCCTACAAGTGGTTACTTGGCTTGGAGAAGCTCATAAGTGGATGCTTGACTTGCAGAGCACACAAGCGGTTTTATAAATTGAACCCCTATGCTGAAGCAACATCATTCTTAACTGAATCCCACTATTCATAAACCCTAGAATTGTCCCTCTATCTTTCTAAGCCTTCATTCGTAAGCAGCTAGCACTATGGTTAAAGGAATATGTTTGTGTGGACTGACTACAGGTGTTGCCAATCTAGCAGTGCTTGTAATCTTCCATTGAATTCGACATCAAAGGAATTGCACTACAAGAGGTAATACTTTGATCTCTGGTCACGTTCATTCATAAAGATCCATTGAAAAGAAAAATATTTTGTTTTATCTACTACACATATTATGTTTTACTATATGATTTCACTCCAAGCCCAACAAAATTGATACCCTAAATGTCAGATACTTTTACTTCCAGAATGTTCTACAAATGCATTTCATGGATATTAGAGATGGTACCTTATCTTTCCCAATTTTTTTTTAAAAATCGGTATCCGATCCAAGGACCGACTAATTTGAGGGGACTAATCCCATTACCCACTTGCGGGAGCCCCGTTCTAAGCCAGAGCAGAACTCTGTATGGACTTGCTCACCGAAATTGGCACCAGAGGGAATCGAACCTAAGACCTTGAAAAAGAACACACTTCAAGATTCTAAGATCCCAAGCCAACCACTAGGCCAACCCCAAATGGTAAGATGTTAACCTTTTCACAATGTGTACAAAGGTATCATCTCTCCATTGTAATGTCGTTTATAAGGTAGCATGCTATCTTATCAACATTTTTCGGCCAATAAAATACAGATGGAAGGACTTTTGAAGCAGTCTTCTCATCATTGTAAAGACCTCCATCTAGTCCATTGTGGCAGTGCCACATTATACACACACACACACACACACACACACACACACACATATACATATATTTATTGTCAAATAGTTGAAAATCGCACCAATAAAATACTTGATGTGTGGAGTAAAGTAATCAAGCAACCAAAACAAAGTGGGTGACAATTATAAACACAAGCAAAAGTAGAAAACAATGAGAGAAAGAGAAAGAGAGAACACACAAAATTTGTTTACCTAGTTCGGTCAAATATTGACCTAGTCTAGGGGAGAGAGCAGCCCTCCGTTCTACTATAATGATGAGTAACTTTACAAAGAGATATCAAAAGGTTACAAGAATTAGCATATAAACCTAATTCTACCCAAAGTCCCAATCTCTTCCCGTGACCAAGAGACTCAATCCTAATAGTGTTTCCTAAGGTGAATAAATCTCAACCCTAGTGTTTCCCGCTTAGAGAAATCTCTCTAAACCCTAATTTATTGTTTGTTTCTAAACCCTTGTTTTCAGCCCCCTCTATCTCTCAAGGTTTACTCTGATACAAGGTCTATATTTATAGTAAAAATATCCCTCATAAAATTGGAACAAATCCAATCCATAAAAATACGAATTATTTTTATGTTGTTTCGCAGAATCAGCCGCCGATTTTCACCAATCAGGCGCCGGAAATTGTCGAATGCTAAGGCTAGAAAACCAGTCAAAATCGGCCATCGATTTTGCACTTCCAAAAATCCAATTTTGAGTCACTTCTACAACAATATATATATATATATATATATATATATATATATATATATATATATATATATATAATTTTTCTTTTTTTTTAACACTCCTTCTCAACAAGTTAGCGACTCAAATTTAAAAAAAATTAAGGATCATCCCATACATACTGATTGGTCTTTCTAAGGAATTTCTTCTTCTAACGTCAATTGAAATCTTTTGGAGTCACATCAACTACTTTATAATTATCCTTGTCAGCATCTCACGACCTCTCTTGAACCATAAACAACTTATCATCGAAACTGAATTCACTCTAGTGAATGGAGAGTTCTAGCGGAGTCATAGCCACTTAAGTTACAATTTATAATATTAAAACTAGGAAAGAGAAAACATTTGAGAGTGTGAATGAAAAATGGAGAAAGGTTCACAGAGGGATTGTGTTAACCATATTAGAGGTGTTCAAAACCGAACCAACCCAATAGAAAAATCACAAACCAAACCAATCCAAACCGAAACCGCAAAAAATCGCACTTGGTTCAGATGAATTCGGATGGCTTTTGAACTAAACCGCGTCGTTCGGTTCGGTTTGCAGTTTGCATCTTTGCAATCGAACCAAACCAAACCGCAAGAATACTCAATGTTATTAAACTAAGTACTGTACTAGCCCAATACCAAAGTGAGCCCAAGCCCAATGCTATCCAGCTATTCATTTCATTTCATAATTTAGACTCATTTCAATTCCTTTTCCTTAGGGTTTTTGTGTACCTCAATCTCTCCCATAATCCAAATTCCATCTCCCCCATAATCCAAATTCCATCTCCTTTGATTCGATTTTCCCATTGTTGCACCATCAGGTTCGATTCTAATTCCTTTCCATCTCCTTCAATTCATTTTCAATGATGAATTAATTTTTTATTTATCTCGCGATTAACCGCATCAACCGAACCAATCCAAACCGCATGCTTTTTTATCTTGCGGTTTGGATGACTATTATGCTCGAAACCGAACCAAACCGCACCTCGAACACCCCTAACCCATATGATCGAGGAAGTTTTCTACAATCACTATGTTTTATGGACACCTCATTGCTTACCTATTTGAAAAATGAATGATATCATATGTATGTTTATACCATGTACTAGTATTTATGATAAGGAAATTCTTTAAATTATTATTTAGTTATAAACAGTTATGATTATTGTGTGGTTCTCAAAACAAATATAATTATTATGTAAATAAATAAAATTATTCTACAAAATACATTTTTTATAAATAAGTTATACTAAATATGCTAATAGCAATGGATATAGTGAAATTCACTAAAACTCCAAAAGTTTTTTCTAAGAATAAAAAGATAGGTCTCGAAATTGAAGGTTTGGAGTTTGAGCACAACTAGTCATAAGGATCATGAAGCCGTCGAAATGAAAGTTAGGAGACGAGATTGTAGAAGGGATAAAACTTAAAGATGAATGCTAGCAACACACATTCTAACACACACTTTTCAACACACTCTCTTTGATTGGTTAAAATTCACATGGGTCCCACCAAATCATGTGGGTCCCATATAATTTTGGTGGGTCCCATGTGAATTCTAACCAATCAAAGAGAGTGTGTTGAAAAGTGTGTGTTAGAATGTGTGTTGCTAGCATTTCTCAAACTTAAAAGACACCAAAACCGGATGAATATCCAATTAATTAGCAGAAGATTAGTGTCACAACAAGTCAACAAACTAGAAATACATGTCTGAAATTCCAAAGAGAATAAACTAACGAGCCCACATGTAAGAAAACTCATAAATCTATGTGGATAACCACGTGTGACCTATGAGTAAGAGCATCTCCAATGGGGGTTCCTTACTTAGCAAGGACAACTTCCCGTTAAGGACCCTCCATTGGAGAAAGAAAAAAATGAGTCTCTATTAAACAATGAACAATTATATAAGAACCCTCTCTCCTGAGCAACTAACGGGTCCCACATATAAAAGAAGTAATAAAATATATACTGATTGGTCCCACTTGCAAATGAAGTAATAAATTATTTTTGTATAATGATGTAAATTTAGTGCGATCTATTTAAGTACTTTTAATTAGAGTCTTTATTAGTATATAGTCATTGAAGTCATTAAGTCTTTAATAGGTACTTTCATTAAAAAATTATAAATAAGTGATGTGTACACGTGAGATCCATTTAAAAAGTCTCTATTAATGAACTATCATTGTGGATGCTCCAGGTCTTCTTATTCCAAGATATAAAATCCACAAAAAACCAACAACTGCCCATGAAGGGCATTGTGCAGGCTCGAGTAGACATGTCTCAAATAATAGGCTTTTTGATTGCAAGAAGGAGCCAATCATGCCGGCATGCATTTTAACGCACGTGACCGGCTTCTGTAATCACAATTATTCCCGTCAAATAAAACTGCCCTTTAAGATATCCAAATTCATTCAATCTTTCCCTGCTCTAACTCATGCGCTACACAAATTTCCCTGGTATTTTCTAAGTTCTAACTCATGTGTTCCACAAATAAGTGTGAATTTTGAACCCCAAGGGAGATTACTAGAAGTATTAGAAACAAATTAGCATAAAAGTCCAGCATCGTACCAATACAAGAGCATTTATATTTGTACACCCTTAATTTTTTTCAAAGATTGTACACCTTTAATTGTTTTAAATCTCATTTTTTTTCTCTCTATCATATTATTAGTCTAGAACACCTAACACTTTACATTTAGTTATTGACTTATTTCTTTCTCACTTTACTGGTAGATTGAATTTTGGATAGTGCTAACAATGAATTGAGTCAATTTTAAATATAGTTTGAAAATCAACTCAACAATTATTTCAATTAACGAATAAAACAATTATATTTTAATCACTATACACTTAAATGTTCTTGAAATAACGTCTAAAAAATATACGTTAGTAAAATAAGCTATAAACTCGTGATAAAATTTCAATCAACAAACAAATAGTTTTTAATCATATAAGTTTATAAGTTACAAGCTAGTTTATTGGTCTTGTCAAACCAACCTTTGAAGGAACATGCTACCCCATTTTATTTTATTTAGTTTTGATAAGTATGTATGTTTTATATTTAGCTACCCTAATAAATATTGAGCTAATCAAAATAAATTTATTTGTCAAAAATTAGTAAAATATGAAAGTAAAAAAACCTACATGATTGATTAATTTATCGTCTTATTTTGACACATTAGGTCTCTTCAGCAACAAAGAAAGTTTTTTTCTTATATTTAATGAATATATCCATTTTTAAAAAGTAATTTTTCTGTACATTTAGCCCCCTCATAATTTTTTCCTAGTTGCCCATTGTCATTATTTAATGTTTGAATTTCGCCATCAAATTCTTTAAAACAAACGATAACTAAAATATGAAAAATAAGTAAATATTAACAAAAAAATTGTTGTATCCATTTCTTTTAAGGTAAAAGGAAAATTGTATTGAATAAAATGAAAAAGAAACAAAGATTGAGGGGACATTAGACCTTACTTAGATACAACTCAAATAAGAATACATCATGATAAAATAGACCTAGTGGACCAACTTTGATCTTTCCTTACAAAAATTCATTATTCACAACACGCAACCCAGCGAACCCGCGTGCGGATGCGAAACCAGGTTACAAAAAATATGAAGAGTGGACATCTGCAAACAGTGGCATTGCCAGGACCCTGGAGCAGGGCGTTCAATTTTTTTAACTTCGATAAATAAATTTCATTTCATTAATCAAGGTCCAAACACACATAGTAAGCAACTCTATACCCACCGCATATCAAGGGTTGTAGAGAACTCACTCAATCATGTGTTCAAAGGAAGGACAAAAACAATACAATCAAAGCTTATTCGAGGATTAAGTCCAAAACGAACACCTGATGGCCAAGAGAGGCGAAACATAATATAGGCCAAGACAACAAAAAAGTAGACAAAAGAGGATCAGCCGTTTATGACAGTAAGCTCCATTAATTAGGAGGGTCACTAGCAACTGTAATTTTCTAAACCAATTAAGAAACTTCTAAGAGGACAGCCACATGCTATAACTTTAAGCTGTAGAGTAAGACTTCAAGCATGATTAAAGTATCTCATCACCATGATTCACAACACACCAAAACAATGAAGGGGTTGATCCACGCCAGGAAAAATACATCATTCATCTATCAAAAAACATTGCATACTAGCCACCAATGTATGCATAGGTTTGGTCCCAAAACCTACAGAAAGATTAAATTCACTTAATCAGATTCTCAATCTACTTTGCATACTATCATCGATTTTCTTCATTACAAACTCCAGCTCCTCGATTCTACTTTCAAACACACCATTAATCTGAGTCTCGATCATCGAAAGATTAAATTCACTTAATATTTTTGTTGTATCTCAGTATTCAATATATGTACCTGCTTGACATAGACTAATGATTCTTGTATATACCATAATAATAAATCATTATTGCTTAAATAAAATATGAATATTTAAAAACTACATAACAGTTCAACCTTACTATTGAAGATTTCATAGTTTACTTCCCAATATTATAAGCAAAAGTAAAATTGGTATACAAAAACTTGTATTTTCTATACCACTTCAATTCAGAACCATTTACAAATAGATTTACAAGTGAATCAGCAAAGTTATCACAACAACAACAGTGAATCAATGATTTTACAACAACAAATATATCATTAATAGTCCCAATTGCATATTAAATCAATCAATTTATCAAAGTTAAAGTTATAAAAAAAAAAAATCCCAAATCAGAAATCCTAAGTAATGAGATTTTTAGATCGGTACCTTCATAGTTGTTTAACTACTATTGGAAGCTAAAATCAGTTGATCCTTCATTGACCAGCAGCGACAGGGGAAGCCCGGAGGGGAAAAACATAGGGGAAGCCTGGAGATGGAGATGGGGTTCACAGAGAACAAGGGAGAGGGAGGCCGATTCAGCGAAAGGGGGTGGTCGTGGTGCTTGAGGAGCTGCCACCAGCCGCCACCAATGAGATGGTGTTTTGTTTATAGTTTGTGGTGGTTGGGAGAAATTACGTTAGAGAGAAGTATAGAGAGAGATTGATCCATAAAATTGAGTGAGTTGAAAGTATAAAATTAAGTGAGTTGAAAGTGCAAAAAAAAATTGAGGGTATGCAATAAAAAAAAACTAAGGGGGTTCATTTTGCAAAAAATTTGGATTATTGGTGTATTTTTCAAAAGTTGAGAGGATGCAAGTGCATCCCCTGACTTGTACGTGGCTCCGCCACTGTCTGCAAAGAAATATTAAGGTTTATATCTGATGAATGGATCGACCACCAACATGATATCAAAATCCAAGTGCCAACAACTAACTGAACAAAGCAACAAGCATAAAAGCTCGTTTAAACATGAAGTACGAGAGTCGAGAGTGTAGGTAGACATGATGCCTTGAAACCTGTAGACAGATTTGGAACATCTGAGAGTAAGTTAGACCACCAAACACCACAACGCGTAAAAATCCACATTGATGGATGAGTCCAATACATCAATAACCAAACTTTTTATGTTTAACAGAACCATACTATTTCGTGTTAACATAATAGACCCTTTTGGGTTTTTTAATCACAAACAGACCCTTTATTATTGAAAAAAGAACCACTGCAAACTGAATCTCAAGTTTGAAGCAACCACAATCTAATCAAACATAACAAAAGAAATGCATTAAAAAACATGAAAATACGAAGAAAAAAACACTAGAGCAGAAAAACACCACAAAAACTCCACCACCCACAACTGAGAACCCAATAACAATGGTGGCACACCAAAGAACTTCGACGTCATCAAATATGTGGAGGTCGTCGGCCGAGAATGGTAGAAACCACCCCTAAACTAGAGGCGACAACGCCGCCCACCACAACCACCCCAAACCTGAACAGATCAAGCAACCGACAGTGGGACAAAGGACGACAAGATTTGATGGGGAAAAAGAACCACTCAAACCATAGAGCTTGCAATCACCCGAATCAGATACGAGGATTGATGATATGGAACAAAGGACCACCAAAAGGGAAGAGAGGCGTCACTGGTGCGGAGGGTGAACCTCGTCGCACCACCATACGTTGAGGTTACATCAAAGCAGTGGTTTTGGATATGGAGGAAGGTACAACAACACAAGGGTTGAGTTTAGAGAGTTCATAGGATTTGTTCGAAGATAAGAATAGCTTCATTCAATTTCAAACACAAATTCACCGAAACAATTCATCATAAAATATAACTTATTTTAAACTCAATCTATTGATGTATTATATTATTTGTTGAAGGTAGGAAATATGTTCATACTTGTCAAAATAATATAAATATTAAGCTGGGAAAGGGGGAATTGTTCACATCAAATTTCAAAAGCAACAATAGAAAATAGAAATAATAAGTTAGGATGGGAGGAAGATTCACATCTATTTGCAAAAGCAATGATAACAACACTTTCATTTAGTTGAATTTTTCTTCATAATGAAACTATCCTAATTTAGTGTATACTAGGGGCATCATCAACATTAGTTGGAAAAACAAAAAGATAGTGTATCAACCTTTTCTACGATTCCTATGCCCATATATATATGACTATTTTATGTACCCAAAATACATTCAAAATAGACCCCAAAAAACAAAGACAAGGACCCAAAAAAGAAAAACTAATTTTTCCATCGATTGCCCACTAGTCTTATATAAGATCATCACATGGCAACTTCTGATTCGGGCACGTAATTTAGTCTTTCTTCCCACACCAACTTGGATACAAGTTCATCTTGCTCAGGTACATGTTCCTGCTTCACATAACATTAAATGTTCCATTATTAACTCTACAAAAATCATCATTATGACCCACTTGTTTTAGCAATATGTATTATTTAAATAAAATCATCATCATCATTATCTTTTAAAGCAAGAAAGAAAGTTGTTTATTTTTTATATATTGAATATAAAGTGAAGATGGAGAAGCAATGGAATTGAACACGAACCTCTAATTCCCTAACCAATTCCTTGGCTGTGGATGCTGACACGATAATGCGACGTGCCTTTGGGGAAATAAAGCCTTCATCAACGGCCTTGTCAATGAAACACAACAATGAATTGTAAAATCCATCCACATTCAATAGACCCACCTGCACCATAAAAATATTAAACAATCAAACACTAATGTCACAATTATATATTAGCTAAGCTATATATTTACACTATATAATAGCTATATAATATACAGTCGTAAAGTCGACTAAAATTGAGATTTGACGATTCATATTTTAATATCAAAATATGTATTAAAATTAAATCGTCTGATCTTGATCCGATGACTAACGACAAAAGTGTGAATTGCTAATCACAACATATTCATATTTTTTATTTCTAGTAGTATTCCATTGACCAACAACTTTATTGGTTTTTTGTTGTTCTTTAGTGAATTACTTTAATTTAATTATTACTAGTTTTATTGTGACATACCTTTCTCCCATTCAAATGGAGAACCATCAGTCTAACGTCATATATCAATATCAAATAATGTAACGTGACAACGATTAACTACACAAAATCCTAAAGTACTATCTTTTCATGTGAATTGAAATTCAATACCCCACATGTTTCGGTTCAATTATATACGAAGCTTCCTAATGTTATGTATCATGCTTAAAATTAAAACATCAACTAGTAGTTAACTAATTAAGCTAATTAACCAAAAAGAACTAAAACAAATTTGTAAGCAACATGTCATCTTAAGATACGTAAAACAATGGTTTTTAAACATGGAGACAACGAATAAATACGTATGACATGCATCATAGATAGGAGGCAAAGTTGGTTAAGGCAACTGCTGTCCAAATAATTAAAAAGAAGAAAAAAAAAGCAAACATTAATTAAATTGAATTTGACTGATTCATATTTTATAAAGTAGGATATTAGGAGAAAGCTAAATTCCAGAGAGTTCACAAGAGGCAAGTGAATTAGCTAGTTTGTTTAATTATAAAAGCTATATAGTTTCTTGTAAGATATACTTTATTCCATTCCCACCTTTCAGGCATGTCTCTAGTTATTACTTATTTAAAATATTGTTATGTCTCTATTATAACTTTGGTCAACTTAATTAGTTTGTAACTAATCTCATTAGTATCTCCCCTAACTATAACCAAAGAAGTAAATACGGTATCATATAATATGTCGTATGATAACAAATTGGAAAAGAGTAATATACTAGCAAAATGGGTAACGTAAGTTGATATATTTGGTACTTGTATTTTTGTAGATTAAATTGGAACCAGATACATTAATTTTTGTTGATTAAATTGTACTTGTATTTTAGGACGGAGAAAATAGTTTTTAAATAAATAAAAAAGAGTAGTATGGTTCTTACCGGTTTGCTGTGGATCCCAAGTTGAGCCCAAGTAATAATTTCCAGCAATTCTTCAAGGGTACCATATCCACCTGATGTCTCAAAATAATAAGACATTTTAGTACCAACTTCATGTGTCAACCAAATTAAGAATCCCACTTCACATGATAATAACCTACTTCACATGAGTATGCTCTTTCTTTCCTATGTTTTATAAATAAACTAATAATTTATGAAGCCTCTGATATGGTCTTGGTTCAATGAAAGTCTCCGGTCTGCTACAACAAATGTTGTAGCAGACTGGTCCATATAAGGTCCACCTATGGACCCGGTAAATATAAACCGATGAAGTATTACTATAAATAGTCGATACGACATGTGGGCTCGGACTATATAAAAAATGCACCCTTTAGGTTTTACTAGTGTAGCCAAGATTTCATACCAGGAAGGGCAATGAAGGCATCAGCCTGCCTAGCCATTTCAGCTTTCCTTTGATGCATATCAGATACAGCTCTCACTTCCCCAATAGGGTCACCAGTTATCTGCATTTTCGACCACCATATATTCATTAACAAATTACATGAGACATTTGACATTTAACTTTGACAATTAAGTAAAAAAAATTGATCATGCAAGTCCTTATACTACATAAGGAAAGACAAGCCTAATTGCAACTACCAAAGGACACATTAACTCAATGGTTTACCTCTCTTGGCATGAGACTCCTTGGGATAACACTGCATAAACAAAGTCCGTAAAATATACATCATTAGTCAAACATTACAAGACAAAAATATTTTAATGGATAATGATTGTGATTTAACAAAATGAATCTAATGAATGACTAAAAAACAAATTTAATTTAAAAAATGCAAGACAAGTAAGATACATGAAAGAGAAGAGTTATATCTATAAACATGTCAATGTTCAAAGTGCATGCAAGTGAAAAGGAAAAGGCAAAAACATTGTCTCCAATTCCCGCGCAAGAACTTTCTGTAAAAAATAATAAGCCAAAAGGTATTCACCTTTTAACCAATGTCTTCAAAAAGCTTCTAACCTTAAGTAAAAGTTACACATAATTACTTTTAATTCACCCCCCTTTATATAAACTCAACAATGTAGCAAAAAGCCAAATTAACCACATTATATAGTAAATTTATATTCTATTAAACTCTAATATGCTCCCTTACATCCTACATTTAGAAGCTTCTATAGGGGGGTTAATTAAATTAAAAATTGTCCCACACTCTACCAATATTTTATGATCCCCCATAATGTCTTACATTGAAATCATTAATTTCTTAGGGAACAGGCATGGGACAATAGACAATATATAGATAGATTAAACCCACTTCTTAGAAATCAATAAAATGATTAACTTGTCCTTTCATCCAACAAACACATAGATATAGACAAAAACAAAAACAAACAAAACAAATAGAATGATTTTTGGACATCATATTTTGATGTCAAAAATGGTGTCCTAGATTGTGTGTATTTTCAAAATGCATATAAGTTGTAAACTAAAAGAGATAAAGATAAACATAAAACCTAAAAGTGCATCATATTGTGCTCAAATTTTTTTTGAAACAGACTCTTGTGTAAAAAAAAACAAGGTAACACTGCATATAATACATCAAATGATGAGATTCTTTCCCAAACTCTACGTATGCGGAAGCTTTAGTACATCGAGTTGTCTCTTTTTATAATGTTCAAAATTTGATACAAAATGAGGGAAAAAATGTTTATTGAGAGAGAAGAAACTAACCCAAGAACATGACGACCACCATCATGAACTGCCTGAGAAACAAGACCCATCAGACCCACACTACCCCCTCCATAAACCAAATCAATCCTTCTCTCAACCTTCAACATTGAAAACACAAACTCAAATGACACGTGTAACTATAGTAATCATGACAACAAAACCAAACCAAGCTAGAAAGAAAGAGACAATAATATTGATTAAAAAAATAAAAATAAAAATACTATTATATTGATTATATAAATATTGATTGATAGAGATTGATTGATTTAGTGGAGTAGTCAATACGAAAATAAAATTAAAATTTGAGATGTAAAAAAAAAAAAAAAAAAGAAAAAAAGGTAGCCCTTTGCTATAGGGAAAAAAAATCATGAAAGATTGTGGGAAATGGTAAAGGCTAATAGCACGCTCCGTATAGTGTAATGATACAAAGCTTTGCACGTTCATTTTCCTAGAAAAGTGCAGAAAGCATTTCTTGATTTTTTTTTTTTATTATTATTTTTCATCATATTGAAAAATAAAAAATTGTATGATATTAAAATTAAATTTTTAGACAGATTATGCAGAAATAAAAACTGAGATCATGCAAGAAGGCTGATCAACTGACAGAGAGATTCCAGCTAGCAAATTTCTCTCTTTCATGACAAACACAACAATCTTCTCATTCCTCAACAATCTTAACCTAGATTTGGAACTTTATAAAATTTAATTAGCTGAAAAAATTAAAAAATAAAAACAAAGGAGAAGAAAGAGGTGTAACAAGGAAAGAAAAAATGTAATAGACCACATTAAAAAAAGATGAACATGAGGAATGAGAAGATGAACATGAACATGAACAAAGAAAGATAGAAAAAAAGTATCTAAAAAAGACATTTTTTGGAAGGAAAACATGATTGATGAAAGTGTTTATGTTATATAACTCACAAAAAATAACATCTTTATTATAAGAAAAATAGAAGAAAATGATATACCATTTCTTTTGCTAGTTCAACAGCAGCTTCTTGGTAAGTAGGTTTGTTCCCTGAACTGCTACCACAGTAGACACAAATCCTCTTAAACTTTGATTTGGTTTCTTCCATGATCTTCTTGTGGAAGGGTTAACTCAAGAAAAGGGATTAAAGTGATTGAAAATGAGAGAGAACTAATAGAAAGAGTACTTAGACTGTTTGTTTTATTTGCAAAGGTGTTTATGTCTCTATTTATAACCTTTGTATCTCGTAAGTTTAGACTCACAACCCTCTTTTGCCAATTATACCTTTTTTTAAACGAGAAAAATACTTTTTTTTATTTCTTTGTCTTTTCTCAATTAAAGAGATCCACATGTGTATTTCACTTTTGAACTTAAATAAGTCTCTCTTGGAGAGATCAATGGATAAATAGTTATCTTCGTTCAAAATGAGTAATGAATAGTTGTAATAATTTTTTTTTATCAAAAAGATGGTCATAGTAATTTTTTAGTATAGTAAAATTATAAATTTGTTTTTGATTGTGCACGAAAAAAAAATGTCTACATCTTTCTTCCCTACTTTTTAACCGTCCGGGTGTTAATTACCACACTTCAATCTTTCAAAAGTTCCAGATCATGACATTTAAATAACCATTTAAACATCGGATATTATTTTGACTAACAAAATAAATAATCAATAATTATTTGATAATTTTAATACATTAAAATATTACTATAACTATCCATTATGCATTCAAACAAAAATGATTATTTACCCAATTTTCATCCCTTAAAAATTGATTTTACGGCTATTTCTGAATAATGCAACAGATTTTTCTTTGTCTCACGGTCATTCAAACAAAGAGGATCCACCAATTGGTTTTTGTGCTGACGTGATTTCTTATTCAATATTCTTTTATATGTTATATTTTTTTAGGTTAGACTAACTTGTATTTTTATTTTTATGATACATGTTAAAGATTTTATAAATGATAAATATTTATTATAAAATATTAATTTTTAATCTTAAGAAAAATAAATTTACACAATTTCATTCTCCTCTTATGCGAAACATATTAGAAAATAGTTCACTCACTACTCTTGAAAGAAGCTTGAATTATATTTTTCACCTCTTTTATGTTAAAATATATAATTTTATCCCTTAATAAGTTTTTTTTATTTCTAGTAATTTATCAACAAAAAAATAATCCAACACATTCCAAAGAAAAATAGTATTGTGGGTCCACTTTAATATAATCAAAATTCAAATTCATGTATTTCTCTATTTTTTATTCATAATTTTATTAACATCTAGTTTTAAACTCTATTATAAATTATAAAATATAAAACAACACAAAATAAAATTAAAATGAGTGAAAAATTACTAAAGTCGATAAGATATGATTATTTAAAAATGAATTTTATATTCAAAGTTACAAAATTCCATGCAAAAAATTAAATTTAATCATCATTGACATTTAAATTACAAATAAATAAAAAAATTTCTTAAATGGTGTTTTAAAATTAGTAGATATCGTAAAATATTTATTTATGTTAAAATAGATTAAATTATAGTACATATTTAATTATTAAAGGAAGTGGTTGTAATTCAAGCATCTCACGGGGGAGGAGTATAAGTTTTATTTTTCAAGAAAGTGGAGTGTATATTTTAACTTAAGAGGGGAGAGAAGTGTAATTTAAGTTTCTTTTAGGGGATCAGATTGTAATTTACTCAAATTTTTATGACCAATAAGATCTCTTTCATCCACAAATCAATGTTGAAATTGTTAGGTCCGACGAAGTTTGAAATTCAACACATCTATTTTTTTTATAAAAATAAATGATATTTATTCATTCAAATTGATAGAGTACATCAATACAATACAAATTCAAAGTCACTAAAAACAACAAGAATGAATCTACGAACAAATTCACAACATCAATGTTAACATCATAAAACATCAGAGTATCTTTGCCTACAAATATGATTGTATTAACGTCTCAAAATATTTATGTATTTGGATATGTAACGTTGACGATGTCAAAGTCATTGATTGGATCTGCACTCACTCAAAGTTAATCTCTCAACCTTAATCAAATAAACACCGCATTACAAACTACCAAAATCACAACCAAAGAAAGACAAGCATTGGTCATAAGGCGTTGAAGCCGATGAATGTAACAAAAGTGAAGGTCACAAACCCATAACACCCAAAAACCTGACCATAAGCAGCAACAAGAATTTGAGGTAGTAATCAGCAAGATCTCAAACCAATCGAGTAAATATCACGAAAACCTAGCATCTGAAGCTACTTCAACCAAGCAACCGCCACCACTAACTGAGGCGCCGCCAATAAAAACATACATGTAAGTGTTTTGCGTGACCCCAAGCGGGGTTGGGGCGTGACAATGTGGATAACATCTTCGTCGTACCGCCACACGTGATGGTTACATGATGGAAACTAAGATTGGATTTTTGGGGAATGGAGGTGGCGCAATGAAGACTTAGAGAGAAGGCAAAGAATTAGTTTTAGAGAGAGAAATAGTTAGAGAGGGAAAAGAAAAACTATCGAGGAAAATTTAACGAGGGAAAACGTAAAATTCGTCTTTAATTTCGTCACTAAATTTTATTGCAAGGATATTGGTGAGAAATTTCATTTTTTTCGTCACTTCAGTGCCACTCTCATTGGTTAATTATTAAAGTCTTAAATGCAATTTACATCCCCTATTTTGATAAAATCTGAATTTTAACCCCTTATTTTTTAAATTCAAAATTCCAGTCCCCAATTTTAAATTTTTTAGGATTCTACCCCTATTTGGAAAAATTATTTAATGCTAAGTAATCAATTAAATTGATAATCATATAATATGATGTAATCCACATCAACATTACCAGATTGAAAGAAGAAAGACCCTAAAAAATACTCCCTCCGTTTTAAAATGAATGTCGTTTTAGCTAAAAAAATTGTTTCAAAATGAATGTCACTTTAAGTTTCCAATGTAATAATAACTTTTTCTTTTCAATTGTACCATTCAATTAATACTATATACACTACTTCCAAAGTATTATTTTTTCTTTAATCAAAAACAAACCAATAGTTGATTAGAATAATTTGGTAAAATAACATCTATCTTTCTTTTAATTAATGCATTTTTTAATATGTATGCAAAAACCTTAAACGATATTCATTTTAAGACGGAGTGAGTATATAATAAGGTGCCTAAAATTCTGAATTGTAAAAAGGGGGGTTAAAACTTAATTTGAGCAATTATTAAAAATATCTCAAGCAATATCACAATCTTTCATTTCACTTTCTTTCATCTTACTTTCTTTGATTATCCAAACAAAGCCTTAAAGTTTAAAAAGAAAAATAAACTTTTAACGTCAAAAGAGAAAAAACTAAACTCTTACTCTTTTATTTCTTTTTATGAATACAAATTAGACATATTTTTTTCAAAGACAAATCAGATAATTTTTTAAGGGAAAAATCCTGATATTTAAAATGCGCTTACGTCCCGCGAACATAACTCAGTTGGTAGGATAATACATTATTATATGCAGGGGTTGGGGTTCGAACTCCGGACACCCCCACTTATTCACCTTATAAGATGAATTCTACTGGATCCAAAAAAAAAAAGAAAAAAGCGCTTACAAAACTGTTCATATAGGTTTGTCAAAACAAATAAAATTGTTCGGATAGGTGGTTGTTTTCTTTTTCTGCAGTAAGCATGGGAATTGAATGTATTAAACAAATGTAAGTGTAGACAAGAATACCTAATTCACATTGAGTCATTGACCAGGCTTGGGTCAAAATATGAGGTGTATTATAGTTTTTGCTTTCTTCCAAAGGTATTAATATTATTATTTTTTGATCAAGTAGCTTAGTAACTAGAGCTCACACAATTAAATTGTGAAGAAGTGGGATATGTGGGGTTCGAACCTCAGCCCCTGCATATCATATGTAATATCCCTACCAACTGAGTTAAGCTTACGGTATCCGAGGTTCCAAAGGTATTAATTTTTGTAACATACGCAGTCTATCCGAAGTTTAGTTTTATTAAGTTTTTATTTGTAATTGATCAATTTTAACATTTTTTGAATGTTAAATATAATCTGACTACAAATTATTTCATTCAAAAATCAAATTAGAATACAAAAAATTATTTCATTCAAAAATAATTATGATACTTCACGTGTAGAATTGTTGCTTAATGTATATTTTTCAATTGATAAAATTATTTGTTTTTAATCCTTCATTTCTTAAGCGAAGTGGTAATTCGAAGTTCAGCCGTTGAATAAGTAAAACCTAGTTAAGAATTATTCCATCCAATAATCGAATTCGGGTTCTCTCAAACGATTCGTCTTTTGGTGAAACTCATCAACCACTTGAACTCAATCACTTAGTTGTAACATTATTTTGTTTTAGGTTGGCCCAGTAGTATTGCCCAGTAGTAACATTATAACATTATTTTGTTTTAATCCTTCGTTTCCTTGTTGTCAATTTCGGTGGGTTAAGTTCATAAAGAACTATGCTATGACTTTAAATGGACCTCCTTTAAATGGACGGTGGGATTGACCCCTCGAATTAGTCGGTCCTTAAACCGTGTATCGAGTTTAGAAGAAGAAAAAACTTAATTTTGTTTTAGATGGTTAAGATCAATTGTCTTGTACTAAAAAAGATTACTTTCCTTACTATTTCTGTCGCTAAAATATCAAATTTTTGTCGCTAAAATATATTGTGTTTTACAAAAGGGTTAAAAATAACTTTGGCTCCCTCCTCGCTTGCAAGTATCCCTGACTATACTATACAAATGATTCCTCTACCATCGTCATTGTGTAAATAGGCCGAAAGAATTTGCAAAAACTTCACATGGGACAATATTAGTGAGCATAAAAATTGTCACTTAATTTCTTAGAAAACATTTTGTAAACCAAATTAGAAGGTGGGTTGGGGTTTAGGTGTATGAAGACCCTCGATGAGACTTATACTTATATGTATAAAAGTATAAGTTAGTTAGGCAAATGGTGGTTTTTTTTTTTTTTGTTGGTTGGGTTGGATTTTACATATTTTATATATTGTTTTTA
>Ga0228711_1001742_pt1 | contig 32600 bp, 16 predicted proteins | sample MedpolnodulmetaG_2_FD_177996 | JGI IMG/M metagenome (GOLD analysis project Ga0228711, IMG submission 177996) | Root nodule microbial communities from Medicago polymorpha collected in Santa Monica, California, United States - brown nodules | ecosystem: Host-associated > Plants > Roots > Nodule... | reverse complement strand
TGATTTTGCATTGTCGAGTCTTTGCTTGTATGTCCATGCATCATAGTCATGTTGAGTCTTGATGTTGTAAAGGAGGGTTACTCTTTTACTTCGGTGATAATGTAAGACGGGTGTGAAATCTTACATACGATGTTTTTGTTGCATCGAAGGTGACGACCTTGAGGTGATTTGGTACCGCATGCATCTAGAAGAGTCTAGAACATTGCATGCATTTGAATAACTGATGAGTCGTGTCATAATTGAATATGTGACTTGGTGAATTTGTGCATTGGTGAAATTTTGTGAATGTTGGGAATATGTGGATTAGTGTATATGTACATTTGTAGATTTTATTGATGATTGTGGATATCTGGATTAGACTCTAATTGCATGTCTTACTAACTTGTGCTTATACACTAGGTGAATCTATTTGATGATAACTATTTCGGTAATAATAATAAGGTGAAATTTGTACATATGTGGATATATATATTCTGCACTATTTATGTTGATTATGATTGATGTGAAGCTTACCCCCAGTGGTTTTGACCGCCTACTTGTTTGTATGAATGGGTAGACGGAGTGCAGGAGTAGTTTTGCTTGGTGAGTACTTGGATAGTGGGAGCTATCTCCGTTATCGTTTCTTGGAGTCTTAGATTAGGCTTTTAGGACGTCGGTCTCTATGTTTTGTTGGATTTATTTGTTATGGAGATTTTGCCCATATGTCGGGACTTGGAGATTTTTATGATGATGTATATTGATCTTATGACATGCATATTTTGGAGATGTGTGACTTTTATCCGCTGCGACTGTTGAGGAATTTTATATATGCATGTTATTTGAATTTGATGTGAAGACGTAGCGTCTTTTTCTTGAATATATGCTTTATTCGCGTGTATTATCGCTTTAATAGAAATAGGACGTTACAGTAAACAAGACGGGCTGGCTTTGATTATTACAAGCAGGATCAAACCAAAAACCCTAGGACATGTTGTGCAAAGTCTTTCCAGAAAGTGATTGAGTGTTCATCAGATTCATAGGTTGTTTAATGAACAAGACAAATTTGCAGTGTCTTTCGACATAAAAAAGTAAAGAAAAAAGGCAAGTAAAGGTAAAATACTTCAAAATTTAAAACGCATAAACTTTATGAAAAGGTAAATTGCATTAATGTAAAAGTGGTTCGACAAATCAGATTACATACATTATGTATGACTCTTTTCTCTAGACGTCGATACTTCGAGTGCTAGAATTCTATAAATGATTTACGACCTATTTTCCAAATGTAAAACTACTATTTATACATAGCAAAATAACTGAAAAAAGGTTAACTGCCCCAATCAGCACTTCTTCCATCGAAAAACCGCTTATCCCCCACGTCTTCACTAAGGAAACCGCTGCTTTTGGATTCAAATTCTTCCCGCTTCGACAATAACTGCTTGACTTCGACGAATTCATATCTTGGCTTATGTCTTGTCGAACTCCAAAGTTTTTAGACTCTTCCAAACGCTAAGTCCAGATTTCGTCGAAATCCTCATGTTAAAGAAAAAAGATTTTGAGTCTTGAAAAGACAAAAGTCAACAAATGTTGACCGCGTTAATTGAATCTGTTGAAATTACAGGCTAGCAAATTGCCCCCCAAAAATGTAATTTTTGACTCGAAAAGGTCTAATAGAGAAGATTGACATTTTTGAAAAACTCTTAAGTATTATTCATAAAACCGACGTCATGTTAATCATGACTTCCAAAAGTAGTCTTTTCAAAAGTTAACAAATATTGACCGCACTAATTAAGCCTGTCAAAATTACAGGTTAACGGTCAGAGGGCGCTTGTAGATTCTGGTGTTTGGTATCTCAAGGTGTTTTATTTTGGTGTTTCTGGTTTTACTTTGTTGGGGGCTCTGTTATGTGATGCCACGTGATTGCAACCTATCTCTACTTATCTTATGTTTCATTATTTAGTGTTGTAATATGCATGTCATTATGCATCCTATCTTATTAATTGTGTATTTCGATTTAGGAGCAGCTTTGCACATCTGCGCTAGTTTTGCACGTCTTCATTAAAAGTTTGCTTATAAAAAAAACATAATATACTGCATAATGCTAAGATGAAAGCAGGGGTGGCCCTGAGCACGGGCTGAGAGGATGGCAGCCAAGAGCACCATAATTTTAGGAACACCAAAAAATAAATTTTTACTACCGATATATGTATGTATGTATATATACTCCATAAAAAAAATGTAAAATATTAGTTGTTGACGAAATTACAAGGGCACTACAGAGTCAAAACTAATAAATGATGTTACTAAATGAACTATAAAATAAAATAAGTCAACAACATGTACCAAAAAATATTAATCATGTCCATAATTTTAACAACTAAACCGATGAGTCATGAGTGAAAAGCAAGTGAATGATCTAACTGAGGCACTAAAATTAAAATAATGATATGGAGTGTTAAGAATAATAAAAAGTCATCCAGAAGTCCTAGCTCAACTGGCAAAATGCCGAAATTGTTAGGCCGAATGCCATGACCGAGGTTCGAACCCCGGTATCTCCACTTGTGTGTGTGAGTTTATAATGGCTTTGTCATTTAGTCCATCTATCAACAAACAAAAAAAAAAGTCAAATTTTTTGCATTTGCATATTAAAAGTCGCAATAGTTTACCTAGTTTATGAGTCTCTTTTCTTTCTAATTCTTATTCTCTATGACTAACATCTTCATCTCAATTTGTGAACAAAAAACATCTCTCCATCTCAATTATGCAACTATTTAACGGTCAAACAAATTTTCACTTTTGAGGAATCAACATTGAATTATGATCCATATGTGTTGTTTTGATAATGTTGTCGTTAGTTAATTAAACTTGTCGAGTGAAACCTAGACTTTGGAACATAGATCCTAGCTTAGAGATAATTGGTTCACATTTCAAAAATTCATACTTGTGTTTTTCTTGCACAATGTCAAATGAAATGTTTAATAATATTTCCATTCATTTCTCTTAATCTTATAATTCTTTGTAGAATTTTTCTTTATAGGGGCACCACTCTCTTGCTTCACCCAACGTATCCAAATTTGTATGGCCGGAGCTCGATGAAAGTGACATGAATGTCACCCGCATAAGTATAGTGACAACAAGTTCATATTCTTTACCGAGTTTGACATCAACAAGCTAGTATTTGGTTCACAGACATTGTCTCCTGCCAAGATTTCTCGGTACACATAATTTTAATAACATTAGCAAGATTAAATTATTAATCTTCAAAACAAACACACTAACGTGTCAGTTACTAAATTATTAATGGTTCCTGTTTCAATGTCATTCCAAAGAAGTGTCTTAATAAACCTAATACCTCATACGAAACCAAGGCAAACACATCACCCACTCTTAAAAAATTTGCTTCGAACCATAGACTCCCAAATTCTTCACATTTAAAATGTGTGAGCCCTATATTTATTTGGCTACTTAACAAAAAAATAAGAAAGATACATACATTGGTAGGAATCACAAAAGTGTACAGTTTCATCATTTAGGCTAGTATAGTTTGTGTGAGGGTCATAACTTAAGGTCTATCTCTAAAATAGAAATTTTTGTAATAGCAATAGTTAAACATACATTTATTTTAAAATATTTGCTAATCATAAATAATAATCTATAATAATTTGAAATTAGTTTGTCAAAGATACATTAAAAAAAGATAAAATAATTCTATCGTATAAAGAAGTAAAATACAAAACCAATTACGATACACATAACAAAGAACAAATTTGGATGGGACCAATCTTCAACAAAACAATAGCCAATTATGTTCTCAAACCACGAATTAGGTGCCATAAAATCTCAACCTACATATATAGTTGTCTTCTCCAAGCTATTACTCATAGTTGAAACAAAGAAATATCAAATCAACAGCTAAATCTAACCACAATCAGGGGCGGATCCATGTTGGAGCTATGTGGGACTATAGCTCCACATACTTTTTCCTATTTATTTATTTATCTATGTACCCACTTAGATGATAAAGAACATGAGCCATGATAATATGACTTGTGTGCTACTGTTGTAGATTTTATTCCAAGGCCATTTATTCGTCTTTTCCCTATTAGTTCTTTGTAACACTTATAAATTATTGTTAATTAGAGTAATTATTATGTGCTACTGTTGTAGATTTTATTCCTCTAATTATTATGTACACTTATTCTAAATTATGATCCGTCTACTTGCAATTGTGTTCTCTGTACTGATTTCTTCCTGTTATTGTGTACAGTTTGTTTAATCAGTTGGTGTATTAATTGAATGAAGTTTGCTTGTTACTAAAATGTTTTGCGAGAATTTTCTCTAGCACAATATCACACACAATTTATAATGTGCTTAATGGCTATGAAAGTGCAAGTGTTCAACGTGTTTTTTCAGTTATGAAAGTTGTGAAGAGAAATCTATGTAATAAAATGGGTGATCAGTGGCTAAATGATCGTCTTGTAACTTATATGGAAAGAGATGTTCTATTAACAATTAGCAATCATGTCATTTTAACTCATTTTCAACAAATGGATAAGAGACAATTTTCATTGTAATGTATTGTATCAAACAATGAGGTAATAATATTTGTCGATTAAAAAAACATATAGTTTCTATTATTATTTATTTAAAATGTTAGCTCTACATGTACCTAAAGTCTGGATCCGCCCCTGACCACGATGCAAGATATATCATCTTTAGTGTCTCTTTTTAATGCTTCAGCTGATAATTGCTTCGCTGCTTTCAGTGGATCTCTCGTCTTTCTAGCAATATCAACGGCCTCTTGATTAGTCATTACCTGGTTTTACCACATGCAAACCAAAATGTTTTTCATTTTTAAATAGAAAAAATACCTTTTAAAAGAAAGTACAATGAAAATAACCGTATAATATACTTTTGTGTGTTTCTGAAACAAGGGTGAGTATGACAAAATCACGGTGACTGTGTTTTTGTTAAAACTCCAAATTATAGCTATTAACACACCGTGACTCAGTCAAACTCATCGATAATTCAAACACGCATTAAAAAGTAACAAGTGTTTGAGTTGCAGTGATTATATATACCTTCCAAATTCCATCACTTGCAAGGATTAGAATATCAATATCAGCATCTGTAGGAGTAGTCTGTACATCGGGATTTGATCGCAAACAAGACTTCAGACTCCTATCTCCAAATGCGCGAGAAACAGCCAACTGCCCATTTACTCTAGGGACATCACCTGGAAGTTCGGACACATAACCGCCTTTCTCGTTGATGCTGTCTCTTTTTCTTTCTGTGTTGGGCTCATGATCTGTAGTCAATTGCACTGCTTCACCTTTTCTCGAAAGAACAGCTCGTGAATCTCCTACATTAGCTGTCCATAACATTTCATCATTCATTAATATTGCAGTTACAGCTGTTGATCCTCCATACCCTAAATCAGCACTGTCGGAAAGAATTGCTTCATCTGTGCTCCGATAAGCTTCCGATATAGATTTAACAGGGTTATCCCAAAATCCATCCTATTATAAAAATCATCATAAGTATAATAAGAATATAGGATTTCCAATCTCATCAAACTAGCATATATACAAGATTTACAATCATTTTTCACCTAGCAAATACCCAATTCACTCGTTTCGAATTGTGCACTTTTTTAATTTGGTCTACTCGGTCATGGAATATTTTTTTAGGCTTAAATATGATACTCGTCCCTGCAAATATGTCTCGTTTAAGTTTTGGTCCCTGTAAAAAAAAATTGTTTTTGGTCCCTGCAAAATTTTTTGTTTTTTAAAATAGTCTTTCCAGGGACTATTTTCAGTAACAAAATTTTTTGCAAGGACCTGTTTAAAAAACAAAATATTTTGCAGGGACCAAAAACTACAAAGTGGGTCCAGTCATCATGTGCCACGTATACAAATCATCAAAAAAATGGGGTCAGAGACTATTTTAAAAAACAAAAAAAATTTGCAGGGACCTAAAACAAATTTTTTTTTACAGGGACCAAAACTTAAACGAGGCATATTTGTATGGACGAGTACAATATTTAAGCCTATTTTTTATTTTCGATAAAACATAGGGTCTGATTGATATAGGTGCACAATCTTAGGGACTGAATTGGGTATTTTCTAAACTTTCTTAGTGAATATACCTCCTTTAAAATGTTAGGAAATAAATTTTTCTGTAAAATACGATGGTAGACGATCCCCCATGTGGCCATCAAATATTGCAAACAACCCCAACTCTTTTCCTTCTGTTTGCTCAAATTTAGAGACGTGGTAATCTTCCATAGAATGATCAGCGCTCCCTTTCACTAGAGAGAACCCATACTTGATTGTTCCTTTTTTAGTTTTTCCCTTACCGGACGACTCATCCAAAACAACCTACGAAATAAAAACAAAATAAAGTAAAAGGATAGTTAAACCAGTCTAAGAGAGCATACAAGAAATTTTTGAAACCCAAGAAAATTTCAACTACAATACAAACTCCTATAAAATCTAAGATGGTCATGGATTGTCAAAATGTCAGAACCCTAAAACTTTATAGCACGACTATTAAACTTCATGGTGATGGACTTTAAAACACATTCTGGTAAATCTAATGATGTAAAACAAGGATCCAAAATATTCAGCAAACATTACGCAATACATATCTTCAGCACACAGTATGCTAATACTATCTAATGTGAGATTCTAGCATCTTTTCCACAATAGGTGTTATTGATAAAAGTTTAAGAGTTTAGTTATGGATCACTAGATACAAATTATGGCATATCATAGAGAAGGAAGAAGAAATTGCGTACCTTTAAATTGAATTAGGTTGATGAATGATAACTGTCAGAAAAGTGAGAGGGATGACATGACTACCCTCATTCCGTTTAGCACCAGAATGTTCAGAATGCTTAACCGTCTGATCGGATGACGTTTAAATAGCTAAACGGCTGAGGGCAGGGACCTCTCATTGGGCTTAGCTAAATGGTCCAACCCATCACGGTCCATTTAGAAAGAATAGTCCAATCGCACGTATTCATCAATTAATTAGTACTTAACACAATAGACCATAATTTATAATATAATATCAACTTATAATAATTGATTATTGTGAATCCATAATTGATTAATTAAATAATCAATCCAACACATATCTCATATTTTCATCTATAATGTATCTAACAACATAGGGCAACACATAATTTCAAACAAACACGTACTCAATATACAGAACCACTCCAACTAAAAATATAATATTGCTCATGCAAAATCATAAGGATCCAAAACATATTCAGCAAACATTTAGATCATGACAAAACATTTAGGATTATGGACGAAATTATAAAGGGGGGACTAGACTTGAGGATGACAATGGATAGATAGACACACATTTGGTTTATTAAAAAAAAAATTATAACCAACTACAATAGTATTTGGCCTTTATTTATCCATCTAACATCGAAAAATTTAAATGCGTTTTAATCAATTTTAATGTATATAACCTCTCATTGATCAACATTTCTCACACATCTTTAACTCCTGAATCTATGTGTGTGCAAGAGGAAAGAAAATACAGATACATGTGGGTTGTCTGACACGCCTTAAGTGTTATGTAGGCGTCGGACACCGGTCCAAGGAATCTTGGACGTTGATGCGTACTGCAACACGCCTAATTCTAAAGGTGTCTGTGTTTCATAGATAATAATGAAATATAAATCAAAGAGAGACAAAACTCAACCTTTGCCCTAAACGAACAACCAAACAGCAATATGGAGATTCAATCCAATCGTCAACAAAAAAAGAAAAAGAAACAGCCCCACACAAAAAAAATTATTGCCTTCAAACCTGTAACGAAAACAACAAAGGAGTTAACGAAAGAAAACAAAATAAAAAAACAAAAAACAACAAAGCAAATGTAGTGAAACATTCTTACCTGAGAAAAAGATGACTTCGAATAGCAAAATAATTTATCCATAAACAAGGGTTGACTAGAATAACCTGCCAAAAAAAATTGGACAAAACTTAGGTACAATTCCTTAGGTGCTTTTCGTATGGTTCTTAACTAAAAATACAACATTTTTAGAGATAATAAACTTTGAGACAATTATGGATTTAAGAAAATTATGGTGAATTTAGTTAAGAACCATACGAAAAGTACCTAAGGAATTATACTTAAGTTTTTTCCAAAAAGATTATTGCTTGTAACAACCGTCTAAGGTTTGTTCCGAACACTCTTTAATGTAGTTCTTTTCTTTTCCTTTAAATGGATGGGCTGGGCCTATATCCCCAAGGCTTTTTATTTTTATTATAATCTACGTTTTTTTTTAGAGACTCTTGATTGTAATCTACTTTTAGCTTGTAAAAAAGAATAAAAATGATCTACAGATGCAAATAAAAAGAATCGTATATATTTGATTTTTTTTTTTGGTACAAGTATATATTTGATCTTTATTGCCATTTTATAATTTATTGGACAATTTTTTTGAGGGAATTTATTGGACAATTATTATTGCATATATACACGAGTTACCCGTACATATGATTTGAGATATGATCATATAAAATTGAAACGATCCAAACTCCAGAGAATATTAGCATTGCCTCTATGGAAGAATGACACAAACATATCGAGAAATTATGATCCAAAAAAAAAGTTATCAAAAAAAAGTTCGTATGTTTTAAAAAATTTAGATTTTTGAATTTTTAAGCAACTGCTTTGTGTGTGTGTATATATATATACAGACGTCCCCGTGAGCTTAGCTCAGTTGGTAAGGACAATGCATAATATATGCAAGGTCCGGGGTTTTTTTATGAGCCATTTTATTTAGGAATTCATGAAAAAATTCATGCTTTTTTTTTTTGTATGTTTAACGTTTATTATGTGTTTCTATGAAAGTGGGTGTAAATTAACAAAGTGAATGCAAAGTTCAAACATTTTTAATCAAAGTTACAAAATTAACCCTAAGTTACCAGTTTTATACAAAAGATAAATGGTTTTTTAGTCAAATGAAAAGGTGCAAACTTGTTAATTTACACCTTGATATTTTTAGGTAAGTCTAAATTAGGAGTGTATAATTCATTTTGTTTAATATAAAGGTCCAAAACAATCACTAAAATAATTCCAATTTTCGTCCAAAAAATCACTAAAATAAATAGTGCTTAAATATTGTGATTTGTCTTGCTATATTAAGAAAAAATTGATTTGTAAATAAGATAGAATTAAGATCGGGTGAGAATCGAGTAAAAAAAAAGATCCGATGAAATTAAATCTGCGTATGTTCAATATTTCAATGATTGGATATATACGGCAAATTAAATTGTGCATTGGTTGTACCAAAAAAAAAATGTGCATTGGTTTTTTATGGTAGTCCTCGTGTTGCTCAGTTTGTGTGAAATAGATCACTTAAAAAATGGTTTAAAGGTGGATATTTACCATCTTAAGTAAAAAATAAATTTATAATAATCAAGAAATGAAGAATAAGAATAAAATTTTACTTTTTTTTAACGGCAAAACTTTATTAATAACCAACTGTACAAGATGAAGATAGATCGGTAAAACTGAAATAACGTAACAAAAAGTGTTGTATATAAGCCGAACATCCAAAAGAAAACTCATACACCTCCTATATCATAAACACCAATCAAGACACAATTCAAGCCAACACCAAATTAAAGTCAAACCTTACACAATAGCATAAATCACAATTGAGCAAACACCTCAAACTTCATCACGAATGACCTCAAAAACAACTTTCAAACACCCATCGTCCGCTACTTGCATCAAAACCCCTCCAAATCGCCATCAAACGAACCAAAACCCTATAGCAATACATCACCTTCTCTTTTAATGAAAAGGAGTTTTTCTCACCCAATGCGCGCGCGGCGTGTAGCCATGTGCAGGGTGCGTGGTCATGTGGCCAGAGAGTTATTGTTCTCATAGACATGTGCCAGAGCGCAAGGGTCATGCGAGGGGTGCATGGCTCAGTGTCCAAAGGGGAAAATTTCACTTTTTCTTCATTATTTGAGTGTTTTCCTTCCTAAACATGTTCTGGGACAAAGAAATTCCAACTCGTATTGTTTTCAAAGCCTTCTAAAACCTCATTGACCTTCATTCCTTATCTTTCATAACTTCCACGAGATGTCTTGCTTGCCGAATTACATAATTTATCAAAGAACGTTATGCATTTGCTCACATACGAGGTTTATCGAGCAGTTGGGTATGGTATGGATAAATCTAAATGTGGTTGTTTAGTTTTCATCACTTACAGATTGCCGTGTGTGTGTGTAAGATTGCCAAGAAGATCAAGAACATCACACTTCTCTGTTTGGATGAAATTCACACTCACTGAAAAAGGTCGTGGTTCGACTATGAAGGTGATCTTAAGGATAGAGAGGAAAATATATCTCTTCTTCCATAATGGGATTTGCTTCAGGTTCACTATTTTGAACTTTGCTTGGTTTAGTGACTGTTATGTCTGTTTCTACACTCTGTTATAGGATTTGTACAATTTAGATTATATAATCTGAACTAAACACATATGTTTCGGATTATATTATCTGAATAGTGTGCTCTCAATCCCCATACAAGCGTACTTCTCCTACATGGAAGTATGGTGAATGAGGGAGTTCAGATTATATTTACCGAATTGGTCATAGTAATTCAAATTATATAATCCAAACAACTCCGATAACATAAAAGAATTCAGAAATTTTCGCATTCCAATTAACTAACATATATTGTTACACAATACATATCAAGTCCAATGATGTTGACTACAACATGAAGGTACATGTTCAGGGGCAGTTCAATAGTTTGTTTTACCAGAATCCACCTATATGCATCCACCTTCGAGAAAGGTCAATACAAAATGCAAGTTTAGATTGATTCGCTTAAGGAGAATGATTCACAAGTTGATATCTTGAAGGCACAAGTTGCTTTCCTAATGCAAATGCAAAATTCTAGAAGAAAGAAAAGAGGTAACCCATATCGCTTAAGGATAGGTAGATTGAACTCTTTTGATGGATAACAATTAATGCATGTTGATAGTTAGTTGTTTGTTTGTCCGTAACGGGTTAAACTTCAATTAGATACTTTTGTGCATCCAGATTTTACATAGTTAAATGTTTTGGTCGAACTCTTTTCTTAAATTGTCTAACTTGCGCATTGTTGCCTAGACCATTGTTTTGAGTTAAATGTATCAGAGCTTGTTACTTTAAGCCTTTTGAGGACCAAATTCAAGTCCTTTTTTTTTGTAAATATTGCACCTAATGATCTTTTAATTCTGAGTATGATTGAGTACTTTGATATTGCTAATCATTTTCTTATTTATTTTTTCTTATTTTCAGCCAACAAATTTAGGATCAACAAAAGATGGTAGACATTCATCTGCGTCTAGCTACCACGTTGAGAATCATTGGTCAACATCACTAGGGAATACTTAGATATTTTATGGACTTCTAATACTTATATGGTTGTTTTGAATGTTCAGCCACCAATTTTTTGTTTTTTGAATTTTAAACTACATACTTTATCTATTGTTTTATTTAAGTGATACATGGATCGATGTTTTTTTGGAAGAGGTATGTATTGATCGATGTTGTTACTCTTTAACTATATGAGTGATATTTACTTATGCATAGTTATATTTCTTTCCATTTTAGGTCTTTATTAATATCTTTTATTTGAGATTGTCTTCAATGAAAACTTAGTAAAAAAGGTCCTCAATTTAAATCAGGCCCTCTTAATTTAAAAAAAAAAATAAAATATTTGTGACCGTTAGGAACCATCGCAAACCCCTTTAAAACTGTATGAAAGATCCACTTTTACGACCCTTAGGTACCATCACAATATACTCAGCGACTGTTTATCGAATTGTCGCAATATGATGCAGCGACACCCATTTTCTCGACCGTTGGAGAACCATCACATATGCTCGTCTACGTCCCTTAGAACAATCGCAATCCATCATTTTAACAGTCGCAATCAGCCTCTTTTCTTGTAGTTAAAGAACGCGCCAAAGAAAGATAAACATATTGTACTGTCAACAAAGTGATCACCTTCGCTCTAGGAGCATGTTGACTCTCGGGATCTGGATACACATCCTTCATAGACAAAGTCAACAGGGTCAACTAGGAAAATTGCTCGTAAAAGTAATGTGTCTCCTGACTATCCTAAGCCACGTTCGGTTAAAGTGAACTTCGCACACAAAGATCAAATATCGTCGTTCCTGCATGAATTTATTGAAAAAATGATGGATGTAGCTGGTGATGGTCATTGTGGATTCCATGTATTTGCGGGCCTACATGACATTCTTGTTGATGAATATTAGATGATCCATTATCAACTTCTGAAAGAGCTTAACAGTGAAGATAGTGAGCGTTACGTTGATTGATTAGGCCAGGCAATCGTTTCTACCAGGTCTTACACGCTGACTGGTGATGGTATTGGTCATACTCCACCAAATAAATGGATGTAAATGTCAAATATAAGTTTCCTCTTTGCATAGAGATACAAGCATATGGTGTTTCTACTATCCATCAATAAAGGTCAATCGAAAACCTTTTTCCCTCTATGTGGTGCACCTACGCATAAAAACTGAATGATATGTCTAGTGCATGTGAATGACAACATATTGTGATGGTATGTTTGAAGAATGATTGTTAAATTCCTCCCATTTTCGTGCTATGGAGAAAACATAGTCGAGAAGATTAAAAAAAATGGAATGAAAAATATGTTGGTGGGATGATTGCGTATAATGAGCTAAGTCGGGCGGCATGTTATGACATAATAGGAGATGATGATTTATACCTTGTTGAAAACCTTAACCGTGAAGAGAAGGTTCTTACTGGACAAAAGGTTGAAGATGGAGTCAAGATTGAAAAGGATAAAAGCCTTGGACTTGTTGATTGTAGTGTAGATGTTTATAAGGATTAATTTATATGTATATCATTAACAATTATATAAAGATTTTTTTTTATATAGTTATAAGCTCAGTGTCTTTTATATTATTTTATACTAGCGGCAAGACGATCACTCACATGATCGTCTTTATGCTCTTTTTATTAGGGAAATGATATATATCGCGAAGTGAAATATCAGGAAAATATCCCAACGTGTATTTCACATATGCATTTTTTTGCTGACTTCAATTTTTTCCACAACTTCCCTTGAATTCCGCTAATATATGTTTTTCACTGGTTACTTTTTACTTCGCTATGCTCTCATGATACCATTTGTCACTGGAAGTAGCAATATTTTTTATAATGTGTTAACGCGTGTAGATTATCAATGATATTTTATATAATTTTTTGATATAAATTAAAATTATAAGTATAGATATCTTTCATAAAAAAAATTATAGATATCATGTGACTTTCAAATGTAACAAAAATTCTTATCTTTTTAAATAACACCAACAATATAACATTATTATACAAAAATTTGTTTAACGGTGTAATTGGAATAACACAAAAGTCATCCCAAAATCTCTCCAAAATAGGCTATTTTCTTTATATACAGTATAGATAATAAAAATTTGTTGAATCTACAAAAACATGAAATTATTTCAAACAGTTTGCGAACCCTGAAACATGTTGGATTATGTAGTTCGAATATTATATAACGATCAAAGATATTTTAAAAATTAAACCAATAAATGTCATGATAACCAATGTCTCGGGATGCTGATTAATGAAGAAAAAACAAGTTTTAAATTAATTTTTTTTTTTTGAAACTTAAAAAAAATAGATTACACAAATTTTAATGTAATACTGCTATATTTGTTTTCTTTATCCGTGTCCCTGAATATTCTATCCTTGTTAACATTTTCCAATAAAAAATAACATGGTGGAAAATAATACTAAAAAAAATAAAAAGCAACGTGGGCCAAGGTATTTGAACAGTCAGTCAGTCAGCAACGAACGAGTACACTAATTGGTGTCGAAAAACTTTTCTTAAAAAAATCATATAAAATTAAAAACAAAAATCATTGTTGGTAGTTTCTGAGAAAGACACAGCGAGAAAGAGAGAAGACAAAACCTAAAACAACCTGAAAAGTAGGTTTTGTGCTATCATCAAGTCTCTCATCTATGGCTGGGTATGTAACATTCTCTTCCTTAAACTATGTTTCATTATCAAATTCACTTTTTCTTGTCAAAAACGATGGCTTTTTTGTGTTCTAATTTGATTTCTGAGATGGGTTGGTTTGTCTTGCGATGTTTGATGTTCTGTGTTTTAAAGTTTGTGTTTTTGTTCAAGTTGGTCAGTTTTTTTGGTCTTTCTGTTATTGTGTTTTCTATGATTGACAAGGAAAATTAAAATTTGAGATTTTTGTTTTGTTTTCTTTGATGCTACATTGAATCACTAAGGGTGCGTTTGATTTGTTAAGAAATGAAGGACAGGACAAAACAACTCCAGTTGTCCAGTGTTTGATTTGTAAAACTCTTTCTGGGATGTTTCTGGGGCAGGACAAACTGGAGGCAAAGGACAGGACAAAAACTGAAATTTTTGTACTGTTCTTCTAGTACAGGACAAACCAAACGCACCCTAAGTGTAACTAGTTGCCTGGTTTGAAATTGGCATGGTTGGTCTTTGTTTTAACTTCATGAATGTGTTGTTTTCTATGTTTAAATGGCATTGCCGGTTTACGACACGATGTTTATTTGTCGAGTTTCTGATATTGATTAAATTCCTAAATCTGAAATATGGATTTGATAATGCTCTTAGATTGTTTGGATTTTTTGTCTTTTTCAGTTACTAATTCATCTATGTAGTAAGACCAGATGATTCTCTTAATTAATATTTGTTGATTCTCTTAGATTATGTGTGTTGATTAGGATTCTGAATGATAACTGACTTTTTACATTTTCTTGCTTTTCTATATGCAGACCATCATGGTTGGTGGACAAAAGTAGAATTGCAACCAAAATTAAAAGTGCATCGGGAGCATGTGATCCGGAAAATGTTACATGGAAAAGCAATCCTACCAAGGCTTGCCCAAATTGTCAGCATACTATTGACAATAGTGATGTATGTGTATCTTCTAAAACGAAAATTTATATTCTTTTTCCTGATTATATTTTGAGTACATTGTTATGGGATGGGAGTTGCATCTAATCCATAGTTTAGTACTTGATAGGTAATCCATTGTAAGTTAATTTATGGGTTATATAGATAGTTGGTCATGAGAAATAAAGCATATCTCCTATATATAGGAATGGGGTTTATATTGAGGGTAGGCGATTGATGAGATTAGAATCGGAAAAGTCTTGGTCTCTTGATATCTAGGGATGTTTGTCTTTCTATTTGTTCAATCAATAATAGTACATAATACATTCATTCAAATCTAATCCATTAATTCTGTTGGAAAAAGATAGGGATCATCGAGAAGTATTGTTTGTGAGGGGCCATTTGGCTTGGTCTGGTAGAGTTGATCTATCAGATCTCTTTTTCCTCTTTTGCAATTTTGTTTTTCATCATCCATTAATATACCGCAGTATTATTCCATCTAATTTTTGTTTGAACCCATCAGTTTACTTAGTAGGGGTTTTTGAGCACCATGTGGCCCTTTACAAATATTGAACAATTTGTTAAATTGTTATTTTTGCATTATTTCATTTTTTTTCGCGCTGTTATCTTTTTAGTTAGAGTTTTGAAGCGTGTATTAGATGGAGGATAGAGGTCAAACCATCTGGATTCAAATGGTCTATCATTAGACCTGGTCCATCATAGGACATTATGAGATCGTTTGAGAAAAGGTTATGATTATCGTTTTTGCCCCGCCTATTTAGCCTGCAATATGTTGTTACATCGGTTGGGTTTTCGATTCCAACTCACAAGCTAAATGTCAAAACAGCTCTGTTACTTGATTTTTTTTTAATTTTTTTTTTCCTTCTGTTTTAAGGTTGTAAAAGAGTGGCCTGGCTTGCCAAAAGGTGTCAAATTTGATCCATCTGATCAGGAGGTAATTTGGCACTTGCTTGCAAAATGTGGTGTCGGAAATTCAAAACCTCATCCTTTTGTTGATGAGTTTATTACTACTCTTGAAGTGAATGATGGAATTTGTTACACTCATCCTCAAAACTTGCCAGGTTGGTGGCTTGCGTTTTACTCAGCTTTGAATTGTTGATTAATTTTCAATCAATCTGATAAGCTTCAATGAAAATGTCAGGTGTTAAGCAAGATGGAAATGCATCCCACTTCTTCCACAGAGCAATTAAGGCTTATAATACTGGCACTCGAAAGCGACGGAAAATACATGATCAGGATTTTGGTGACGTCCGCTGGCACAAAACTGGAAGAACTAAACCAGTAATCTTGAATGGGGTCCAAAAAGGCTGTAAAAAGATTATGGTTCTGTATATGAGTAGTGCAGGAGGAGGAAAAGCTGAGAAAACTAATTGGGTTATGCATCAATATCATCTAGGAACAGAAGAGGATGAAAAGGATGGTGAGTTTGTTATCTCCAAAGTGTTTTACCAACAGCAGCAAGTCAAACTGGGTGATAAGGATGAACAAGATATTCCTGAAGCTATTGAAGCAACAATCACAAAAGTGGATCCGGTTACTCCCAAATCTGTGACTCCTGAGCCTCCTTACACTGAAAAGCTGTATTCAGATGTAGATCTAGGACAAGACACACCCGCCATTCCTCAGGTAAACCTTAAAACCATATTTTCTTGTTATCAAATATCAAAATCTATTTCCTATTATGACTCGCCATGAACTCTAGTGTGTAGTGTATTTTAATTATTTGTAAAAAATGTACATCAGATAATGAGTACTCAGTAGTAGTAATAGGTATAATGCATCTGTACTTCGTAAAAACACTTGTTTTGATCTAATAATTTTGAACATTATTTTCAAAGAAAAATATCATCAGCCAAACCACTAAGTATTTAGATTTTAAAAATTTTCCGCCAAACAACCAAATGTTTAGATTTTAATAATTTGCCTTTAGACATCATGTAAGACAATTTTTTATGGATGTAGTTAAGCCGACTAGTGAGAAAAGGTTTTGTTGTTGTTCAGTTGTTTTCCCTCCTAGCATGTACGCACTGTGTTGGAAAAGCTGCCTTAGTTTCAATCTACCTCTAGCTGCCTTAATTGCAGCATCTTTGAGCTATCTTTGTTGATTCCTCTAGTATCTTTGTTGTGCTGGTGTGAAGAGTGTGTTTTGACTTTAGTTTCACATCCTCTAGAAATATGGCTTTAATAGTGCAGATAAGGCTTTAAAAGCCTGTACCTTACAAGTTGTTTTGTGTGTTTGGGTTAGGTACTTCAATAGCCTCCCTTAATGGGTTTAATAATGCTATTATAATTTTGCGATTCTGCACATTTGTGTTCATTAATCAAGGAGTGTAACATAGCCACTTGGCTACACTTCTAACTTTGGATTTGCTATAAGGTTACTTTTGCAAGTGCTGCTTGTGATGACTTAGCGTAGTGAATTTGAAATTATCTCAGATGACTTATGCAATTCCTGATCTATTTTTGTGTTCTATACTATTTACCGAAGCCTCCTCAGATGAATTGTCTCGATGAAATTCAACCTTATTTTGAAGAGCAAGCAAATGATGATCTATCCATGGTAGAAACTGAACATAATGAAGGGACAGATAATAATGAAAATAATGCTGATGATGGCCAAAATAATGAAAATAATCCCGATGATGGCCAAAAATGGTGGGATAGTGAATCACAAAATCTGTTGGATTCACAACAACTGGTTGACGCATTGTCCTTGTGTGATGATTTACTTCGTAGCCAGTCTCCCACTAGAGACGGTAAAGATGGAGAACAAAAGAACCAACCCAGCCTTTCTATTTATGCTCAGCTAGGACCCGAGCATCTGAAGAAGGATATTGAAGACTGTCAAAATCTTGTCCTTGAGCCTTCAAATGTAGAGTCAAATGTAGAGAATGACACACCTTCGGAGCTTCGACTAAGTCAATTGGTATTCCCATGTTCTCAATGATTTTTAATTAAAATGAAATTATTTTGTGTCATTTTAACGGATTTTCGTGTTTATGTAGGAATTTGGTTCACAGGATAGCTTTATAGCATTTGGTTACAACAAGGTAGTTAAGTAATATGGTTCTTCGCCTCAGCCGAGATGCAGATTTCTTGTAACTATAAGTTGTGGGTAAGCTGACTCGTTATTGTTAAAATCTCGGGCCAACCTAACTGTTGCTTCTTTGTTTGACAACTTGGGCTGTAATTTTTGGCAGTGAACAAGAATTTGATACTTGTTCAACTTGTGCTGCAACACTTCAAGCATATTATTTTTTTTTGGCTTATTGAAGTTTGACTAATTGTGATGTGTTACTGCAACACTTCAAGCATTTTTTTTTTGGCTTATTGAAGTTTGACTAATTGTGATGTTTCAACCGCTCAAGTTTTTGGACAAGATGCTGTTTATATGGCCATTACTTTTCCCACCCTAGTTTCTTGCGCGCCTTGTTCGGATTTAAAATCCGAGATGTCTCAACGCGTTTTTGGAGGTTTTTACGGGGTATTTATATAGCTGTTAAAATTAGCCTTGCACAATGGGTTTTTTACTAATAGACCCGTATGGTTCTATGATGAAACAAGATTGGTTTAAAAGGCCTAGGGCACTATAGACTCACTCGGGTCCATGGTGAAATAGGATTTGGCTCGAGATATATCATATAAATATATGGAAAAGACCTACTCCACTATAGACCCATATGGTTCTATAGTTGACCCATTTGGCCTGATATATATAATGTGGGGTGAATTATTAAAATTTGAGAAATTCTGATTAGACCCCTATGTTGCTAATAACTGGGGAACGAGGCTATCCGAACATTGCTTCCGTTAGATTTTTAAAGTAAAAATTGTGCTATCGGAAAATCGCTTCCGATAGGTGGAGTTTTGCTGCAATGTGTTGGGCCAACCCATTGGCCTGGAATATGTTTTAGGGTTTTTCTCTCTTGGCCCCCCTAAGCCGTTCGGTAGAGGTCTACCGAACGTTGTTTTATAGGCTTTTTGTGTCATGTTTCATCCCACTCATTTAGCACTTTTTGTTTTGGTCATACTTTATTAATTGGTGGTTTGACCTTTATTATTTAATTTTATAATCTTGTTTTTTGTGAATCTTAGAATTCGTGGTTTGGCCTACACAATCTCGCTAAACCAGCTTGTGAGATGAGGACTACTCTCACTTATAAACACTTGTTCAGGCCATCACTCAACCAATGTGGAATTCTCTGACCGTTAACTTTATACGCATGTGTGAGAAACAACTTTCAACAAGACAAGTCTCTTATTTAACTACTTTCTTTTAGTATTATGTCTTGTAGTATGATTTGACCATTTGATAGTCGATAATAACATGCACCCGTTTGTGTAGTCATGTTGAACTGGTCTGGCTGTCCAAAACACTTACCATATGGTATCTGTATTCATAGTATGTGATTCGAATTATTGACTGATGCACTCGTAGGTGGGAATGTATCTTTGCTTTGAGTGTGCATGCGTGTGTTGTTCAAAAGAGTAACTTATGCTAGTATGTGATTCGAATTATTGGTTTCACTTTGGTACCTTATCTTGTTTTTGTTTTGTCAGGGTCCCTTATTTCTATCTGTTACTTAAATAGATCTTCATCAATATTTAACTTCAAATTTCTAAGGCGGACCAACATTATAGACTATCCACCAAAAACCTCATTAATTTTTTGTTGAATGTTAACCATTTGACCTTTTTGAAAAAGAAAATCATTGAATCTTGATGGTATATTTTATTTGACGGTGAACAACTCCGAGTAAGCGAGAAAGAAAGCATTCTTCGCTCCATGAAAACAAGTAAGTATATCTTTAGTGAGCAAGAAGAATAGAATGCTCAACATCAACAGGATGTACCTTATCCCTTTGGCTAGTTATTTTTACATTTCTTCATCTTATTCTCCATCTTCTTTTTCATCTTTATCATCACATTCATAAACATTCATCATACAAACCCATAAAAAACATAAAAATCAGTAATAAAAAAAAACCCTACTTTTCACTATTCTCTTCTTCCTCAAATTCAAACACAACCCCAACTTAAAAAATATAAACAACAATAAAGACAACTCGTTCTTTCATGCTTCCACAACAAAACTGGCTAACCTCAAAAGAGCAATAACCCTAATCAACTCAAACTCATCTTTCTTCCCAACCCTCTTCCATCTCTACTATCAAAGTTGCTCCACACCTCCTTTGAAAATGAACATGAGAAACCCATATGTGTTCCCGTTTCTACAACCTGGAAGCATAATGGACAAACTAAGTTGTGTGCTCCTTTTAAAATGCCTCTCTTACACAGTTCATCCCGTGTTAGTAATCGCCCCAACAAAAGTCTCCAATCGTACCTTTGTATTCCAAACAGCCATCACCACCTTCCTCAAGTTTCCTTCCACGATAGTTTGATTATGTGTTGAAATTATCTCTGTAGCAAGACTTTACTGTAAAGCCATGTTTACATTTTCTACTAGTTTTCTTTTTTTTGCTTCCGAGAATCATGCGTACGTTAAGATAGGTGAAGAGTTTATGAAAATAAGTTGAAAACAACTTATTGACATGTCACAAGCTGTTTCAATAAGTTATGGCATACCGTCTTATTACTGCTTACGTCTTTAGATGCATTGACATATAACAATCCAAACATGGCTTTGCCTAACATACCGTATATGTTGCTAATTGTAACTTCATTCTATAGTCTCAAAATGTAGAATATGTAGACAAGTGACTTATAATGAGATATACATATATATACATATCACTCATCATGAGTATCTTTTGAACATGATTCACATGTTTTTTATATTACAAACAAAGAGGAGGGTGAGGGATACAAAATATAAGATACATATAATTTGATTGACATCAACCAACAAAATGGCATTTGGATATGATGCATTGATATAGTTAGCTTCCATTTGCCAAGGAAGTTAAAGCAAGCTAAATTGTAGTTCCAAGTCCCTCACTCATGCCAACAGAGGAGCATGATCACACATCTCCTAATTATGTATAGCCTTGCCCTTTGCTCTCTAAGGACTCCTCCAAATCCTTTGTTTGATGATAGCCCACTACTTCTCTTTGACTTTGATCTTCCCATAGGATTACTTGTTTTCTTAAGCTTAAAGCTTTTAACTTGTTTGGTTTATAAAAATTGTTGAATGATGGGTTCTTAAAGAACTAGCTTTGAGGATGTGGTCAAAGGACTAATACACCTTGGTCTAGTAAAGAGGCAACTATTTGGCATGAAAGGGTGTGAAGTGCCTCCAAATCCAACAGACAAGACAAACACCAATTGTACCCCACCTGACCATTTGGGAATTAATGCAATGCATGCATACCCCAATAAGGAGGAACTAATAAAACAAAACATGCAATTTAACCAAGCTTCACTTTCTTGCATTGCAATTTGCAATGTCTAACTCTATATATATTATTCTACGTGTAGCCACTACCCACCAACATAACATAATGGACTTGCCATTACAAGAATAAGGTGTCATTGTTTATTCATATTTAACAAGCTTCCCTCAATTTGTGCATGTTAGGTGATTAGATTTGTAGCATCCCCTCTATTTAATTATAATTTTTTTTTCCTGTTTTTTTCTCTTCTGCTCATTGTTAATTCTTTGTAAGTAATTCCTTGGATTTGATCATCCATCCACGTAATGACTACTTCCTCCGTTCCAAAATTTTGCTGGTTTAAGATATTTGCTTAAGGTTTAAGGAATCATTCAATTAATGTTATATATTTTCATAAAAGCATGGATTTGTCTCATATGGAACTTCAAAAAATGGATTGAAGGTGGACCTTTAATCACAATATTTTAGTAAAATATTGAACTTATAATAATAATAATAATAATAATAATAATAAAAGATTTGTACCCAAAAACAAGGAAGAGAAGTAGTGTATATCATTTACTAAATACGATAAGGATGCACATTTGGAACCATTTTTAGAGGCTCGTATTATATGCACCCTAACATGCAGTTAGTTTATTAATTAATTCCTTCAAAAAAAAAACTTTATTAATTTTCAATGAAAAGAAAATAAATAACTCACTATAAGTAATTTTGTAAATACAAAACATTTTAAGTACAAGTTTGTTTAATTCGTAAAATCAACGGTCTCTATTCACCTTGTTAACAAGTAAAATTAACATAAATGTTAAGAAATGAAAATAGAATGTATTTTCGCAAATTAAACGAGCCTTAAAATTCTCAATTTTATGAACAAAAATAAAAAGCTAAAACAAGTAATGAAGGAGTAGTGGATACGGGGTTAGTTTAATTGTATATATCCTACATAAGAATCAATTCATAAATAGAAAGAACCTCTAGAAAGTTTTAAGATTATAGTGAAGGGCCCCTGCCATTTGCATCAAAGTCTGCATTTTATTTTATTTTTGTTTAAAAATTGTGTCCTTCCATTACTACAAAGTCCAGAAAATATTGCAGAATATTCGGTGATCAACTACTCAAGAAATTAAACAAAGAAACTGATTTGGATGAGCCTAACCCCATAATAACAGCAACTTGACTTTCCCTGGATTGTGGAAAGGAGGGACATGATGTTAGACTCCATGATTGGTAACTTGAACATTTTTACTCTTTTTATGGACATCAGGAGCTTATTTCTGGACTTAGGGTCGACCCCTCAGGTGATTTACATCTATAGAAAACTTTTGACTAATTTGCTTTGCAAATAATCCAGTTTACTATTTTAATAATTATATACTTTATTTAAATTATATCACTTTATCTTTTGACTTTTTTTTTCCTGAATATCTTTTTGTTTGGACATACTTAGAGGTTTTTCATCCGATGAATTTTAGATTTTAAGGGTGTGTTTGGATTGAGGGTTTAGGAGGGGAAGGAAGAGGAGGATTTAGTTTGTTTTTTTTTTTTTAAATTACGGACTATATAACATATTTTTCTAAAATAAATTAAGTGTGATTGAAAGATTATATGATCGTTTATCATGTTAATATGTTAACTTTTTAAAAAATATTTCATAAGTGTCCGTAATTTATAAATGAAAAGTAAACCTTCCCCTCCCCTCCTAAACCATCTAAACACACCCTAGGAATTATGTATTCCGACCCAAATCCTAAATGGACTCCAAAACATGGGCACAGGCGTATTTTAAGGGGTTGCACAACCAACATACCCAGGCAAGATTGCTTCTTTTTTCATCCTGAGTTTCTCGCGCGCCATATGATGTTCGAATTATAGAACTCGAATGACATAAACATCCTATAAAAAGCTCCAAAAACACGTTGAAACATTTGGAATTTTAGAATCCGAACAGGGTGTGCGAGAAACTCATAGAGTGGAAAAAGTAATGGCCCCCAAGCAAATCCAACCGGCGCCTCAGCCAAGTGATTAGGATCGGACGCTATTTTAAATCCTTCAACGGGCTCAACAAATTTCTCTTAATTCTCCTTAGAATAAACATTTGCATTAGAAAAATTTACACACACTCATTAATTCTCCAAAAAAAAACCTATTCATTAGAAACTAAGAGTCAAAGTGCTTGCAAGTACAACTCCTCTTGAATGAGCTCAACAATTGTTCTCCATGTCCGACGCATTTCATCAACTCTAGCCATTGATCTAGTTTGTGATAGTCCAATTTATTTAATAAATAATGAAACATTAGTTTTATTTCTCTTTTTATGTAAAATATAATTTTATTTCTTTTTCTAAATACATATAAAGTGTTGGATGATAATATTAATTTTTTTCTTTCCAAACAATAAAAATACATAGCAAAGTGTAAGATAATAATTGGTGTAAATTACATCGTGTAACCCTGCTGCAATTATACTCAAACTATTATTATATCATTGTAGAAGTCTTTCTGTATTTATTTATTTATTTCATTTATGCTTTAATTTGAGAGTTTTCAAATTTGAGAGGAAAGGATATTTAATTAGATCCCAACAAATACAATTCCTTCCTCCCTTCTCATTTCTGTATCAAACAATTGTAAGTCTTTTGATTGTTCTTTTCTTAACATCACTCTCTCAATCTATTCCCTTCCTTTCATTCCTTGCAATATAAGTAAGTAATATAAATTTAAGAACTGGTTTGGTATGCTTCCATTTTCTAATATACATGGCAATATATCTTTACTTAATTAGAATTAGAAAGAGTCTTAGTGGCGTGTAAGTTGTAACACAGAAATTTGTGAGTTCAACCACTTAACAATTCCCATTCTTTAACCAAGCAAAATAACCATTTAAGTCTTTAAACTTGCCTTTCTTCTCAATCAAATGATAATGCAAGGAATAGAGAAGTTATTGGTTACAGGTTCTTTTTCTTTCGGTCTCAAAAATCTAACCAAACACAACACATTTTAAAACTACTCTCCTCCCCTTCCCTTACTTCGCCTCATCCGTTGAACCAAACGGATCCTAAAGCGGAAATAATTGAAACCACTAAGGACATAAAATAAATATCACTATTTCATTCTTTCAACTATACCTTCAAAAAGTGTTACATAAATGTGGTTGCACGTCAAAAATATTACAGGCGCATCAATCAGATTCTACTTACTTCATAGCATACTATATACGATTCAAGTAAGTTTCATTTCTTTTTTTAAGTTCATATAAAACATTGCTCTATCTGAACAAGATAATTGATTTCGATATACAAACTATAGACAAAAATATTGAAAAGAAAAAAGGGTATTAAGTATTTACAACTTTCATTCCTCTCTTGGGATCCATCTCCTCCACCAAATGCTTTTCCTGTTTTTGCTGAGCTCATCCATACTCTCATTTAAGGTTTTTATAATTTTCCTTTGCACTTTAAGAGCTGAAGCTAGAGCATTTCTTTGTGCACCCGTCTTCTTCTTGGGCACAATTTCCTACAAAGCAAAAAATGATGGATAAATGGTGTCAACAACTATGAGGGAAAAAAGGGTTGAATATGTTTGTGGTTCAGTCAAATAAGCAAATTTTGATTTTGGCCCCTAAGATGATGACTATGACAATAAAATGGTTAAATGTGTTTATGGTCCACTAAAATAAACAAGTTTTGATTTTGGTCCCGATAAAAAAATTCTTTTGATTTTCATCCCTCCAAAAAGGGGGAGCCTTGGTGCAAAGCTAAAGTTGTTGTTACGTGAAAGGTCACGGGTTCAAGTCGTGGAAACAACCTCTTGAATCAAAAAATCGAGTAAGGCTGTGTACAATACACCAAATGATACCCCTCCTCGGACCTTGCGTATGTGGGAGCTTTAGTACCCCGGACCTTGCTATTTTTATTTCTACTTTAATATGACATCTCTCAACAGCTTATGTATCTAAGGAAAGGAAATGTGGCCATCTGTCGAGGGTCCAGTAAAAAAAGTAATTGCAGTATTAAGAATTAATGCATACTCTAAGTTCCTGGAGTTGAGCTTCAGTGAATCCACCCTCCTTTTCTGTTCCTGATTTTGCCATAAGCTGAATAATCCACTTGGCAGCTTCTCCATAATCCTGTTGTGTTGCTCGAAAAAACTTAAGCCTCAGATTTTGCATGATAGATAATGCCAACAAGCCTTCTTTGTCAAAGTAAGGATGAGCTAACGCTGCTTTAGCACTTAGCCTTTGCCTTGCTTTATATCGGACCATTGACGTCAAAAGTTCCCATCCTATTCCGCCATCTAAATCCAACAGCTCAAATCCTCTCCTAAGTTCAGCGCCACATCGAGGCTCCACAGTTTTTCTCCATGCAACCAAGTCATAGTCACACCTCTTTAATTGACGGTTGAATTGTATGAGGCTATTATCAGAGCGTAAACCAGGAAATGCCTATATGAGAATGGTCAAAATTGTGAGCAATAAAGAATACCAGTTTGATTATATAATTGATTAGAGCACTCCTTGCCATTGTTTAAATGATTTCCATGATTAGAAATATAGGAAACTATTGTATAAAAAAAAACTTGATAGATCAAAACAATCAAAATCATAGCCATAATCATTTTAACTACAAAAATACGAAAGTGCAGTCTTGTATTTGTCAACAAGGTAGTTATACTGCTAATTTACGTCTTATGAAATTTATTACAGAAATTGACTGATAATTTCAAATAACAGCAACAAAAGATGATAATCAGTTTCCTCATTATTTGATACTCACCATTTGGAGAAATATTAGACCAGTACTGTAGATATCAAATCTGTCGGGAAGATTCAACTGTTTGAAACAAGAAGACAAACATAGAACAACATCATTAGATGCAAATGAAAGTTACATGTGCTATTATTAATCATGGATGGTTCGTAAGAAAAGTTTAACCTGCCATAAGACTGGAGAGAGTGCAGTTGCAACTGGAGCTGAGGGTGCAGATGGAGTTTGTGTGCTCATAATGTACTGCTCTGGTGCAGCATATCTGAAATGGAAGGATTGTACACAACATGAGGGTAAATATACAACACATACTTTCTAACTTGAGTCATCAAGGATCCTAAGAATCTATCTATCAATCAACTAATCATATCTAGAAGCTGCAACAGCTTCTTATCAAAAGAAGAAAAAGAAAAAGAAAAAAAAAACTCCAAGAGCTTGTTGTTTAAACTTCCAAGTTAAATTTTGCATTGATAGCGGTTATCCAATGAAAGCGATAACATAAAGAAGTTCAATAATATTTGGCTAGTTATAACTAAAGAAACATCCTTTTGTAATCAAAGACAGACTTATGGTGTTCTGGTTCATAGCAAGTGAATGAAGATAGTTGTACTACGGCTTTCCTTGTCATAACCTTTAAGAGAAGGAAAAAAAAACAACCACGTCTTCTCTTATTATTATCTGAAGCAGTTGTTCTGTACTTGTAGAAATGGTAGAAAAAATGACAAGTGTAATTTATTTATAAATTTTGTTTCATTTATACTTTACTATAGCTACTTGTGAAGAGTTTGAAATAAGGCTGTACAGAAGATTTCCTTAAGTTTGGCTTTTAGCATATTACATTACAGTGCTTTTGTCTGTCACTACAATGACTCTTATTCCAGTGAATCATAACAAATAAGTTGAAGGTGAAATCAATCACAGCATCAAGCAAATAATATATGTATTGACATAAGATCATATATATGTTAAATCAAGGAAAACTATAGATTAATATTTCATGCCACCGTTTCAGGGGGGGATTTTGAAAATAAATAAATAAAAACAAAAAGTGTTCATTAAGGAATTGATTTTGAACATAAAACACAAACTTCGAGCAGTTGAGTAGGTTTAAAGTCATCTGAAGATACCTTGGATCCAAAAGAAACTCCTTAGGAATGTAGTTAATGCCAACTCGCAAGTCTGTAGCAGCTCCAAGATCAATTATTTTGAACGTACGAGACCCTGGCACCATGGTTAATAAAGAAATTAAAGCTTAACTTGGTTTGAGAATGTTTTGTAATTTGAAAATGTTATGCAATCTTTAGACTCTTTTACCTTCAGAGAAAATAATGTTCTGTGGCTTAATATCCCTATGCACAATACCAGTTGAGTGAAGACCATCTAATGCAAACAAGAGTTGTCTTATGATTGTTTGAATAATTTTATTTTCTCTTTCCAATCCCTTTGGCAAATCTTGTACCTCACCAAGAATCAATGTTTCGACCTGAAATTTTTGGCACCATCACCGGGGCTGATACTGGCGACCTTTAGAGATCATAAATAACCAAGGAAGCATAAAATTTAAATAGAACTTTCTCGGACAGAAAAGTTTTAGTAGAATTTAAGTGTGAAATAAGTGTTTCAGAAGCATAGTGAAGGGTAATTAAAGCATATGAAACATATCCTCACAGATGAAAGACTGATAATTGATTCATTGATATATAAACTTTGTTATAAAATTTAAGGCTAAAATACTGACATTTTCAATTTATCGAGTATAATGATCTTAATTAAAGAGACTACCAACATTATATGGAAAATCTCTACTCTGCAATAGATCAGCTAAGGTGGCATCCCCTTCAAACCTCCATATAAGCCAATATTCAGGAGTCTTTTTTGTAGACCTCTGCAAATAGTAAATGAAAATATCAGTCTTTGGCGTAAGCGAACTAAAATGATAAATGATGAGACTGAGAACGCCTTTGATTTCTCCAAACAAGTAAGACAGTGATACCCGAAAAATCCTTACCTCAAGAAAACCATAAACAAAATCTGCACAGCTGTTTGCACAAGCTCTTCTTACTCGTTCATTCATCCAAATTTCTACAGCACCATATTCAGTCGCCTTCTTCAAGACTAAGTCACCTTCCTTCCAGTGAGAACCAAAAAGTACCATAAGTCATAACTAAACAATTCAAGCGACCCAAAGACCAACTGAAACCTCACAAACACATGCTATACCCACAAGTTGGTTCTTCATTTTATTTTCTAAAAATCCTTGAGAATCTATAAATAATTAATGGTTAACTTGATATTAATTTATGTTCTTATTCATGAATATAATAGAATATATATCATAATATAATAACAAGACTCAGATTATGTTCCCCCAGCTCGTATCCTGACTTCATCATATCTAAGAATGATTGCAAAGAATCCATATCCATAACAACAATAATACCTTTGAAGAGGGCTTCTTGGCTAGTGTCACTCTATAAACAACTCCAAATGATCCCTCCCCCAGCTTCTTCCCTAAAACAAAATCATCCTGCCATAATAGACCATTCTCAGCAATAACAAATAGAACAAACTCCCAAAATACTATTTCATTAAAATTGCAATAAAATTAAATAAATAGTACACCTTCAATTTGGTCCCTAAACTTTCACTTTCTACTATTTGGTCCCTGAATTATCTCTATACTATTCTCAGTCTATCAAGCCAATTTTGTAAGGTAAAGTTAGACTCAATCCAAATTTTAATATAGTATCAGAGCCTCGTTTCGATCCAGGGACATGTGGGTTATGTATTGAAAATAACTTGGCGACTATTTATCATCCCTCTTAGGTTCATTGAACTAAAAAAATACCTGTTTGGTAACCGTCATTTTCTCATGACCTTGTAGCTTATTTTTACTAGCTTAGAGGTTTTCGATAAGCTAATTCAAGCAGCTTATAGCTTATCATTTTTTATCTCAATTTTACCCTTATAGCCTTAATTGAAAAAAATAAATATTAATTGAATATATCTTATTTATCTCATTTCATACTAATAAGCTATTTCAACCACTATTTTACTAAACACTACAAATTCAATCACTTAGCTTATACGCTATCAGCTATAAGTTAACTTATCAGTTATCCGCTATAAGTTCATCTGTTATAAGCTAGCTTATAAGATATTCTCTATTGTTTTAGCAAACAGAGTATTATTATATTTCTATAGCTCATCAAACAATTTATTAGGAGAGTGTAATAGATTAGGTAATAAATTAAAGTCCTAGTCTAAAATAAAAAAAATTGAAAAATTAACAAACCTTTCTGAAAGTAGGTCTAAACAACCTTTCAACAAAAGCAAGAACAAACATATCAAAAAAACCAGGAGCAACACCAGGTGTAGCCCAAAGATAAGATAAAGCACCAAGAGCAAGAACAACACCAGGGACAGTAACATTCAAGCCACTAGACTTAGGAAGAGTGCTTCTATAGATCATATCTCCACACTCCATCACTGTGCATGGAAGTCCAACACCAACACCTACAAAAAGGTTGTGAGCTGATTCAAGAAGCCATTCAGCACCATGAATGGCTTTTGTGGTGATGAATCTTGCACTGCATGGTGGTGGTGGTTGTTCATTGTTTGAGAGTTTGATTCTAAGTCTTTGGCCAAGGAAGATGGATTTTTTGTTGGGGTTGTAGGGATGGAGCTTTGTGACTCCAATTCCTTTGGTTGCAACAGTGGCCATATCATGAAGTTGGTTTTGGTTTGTGGGAGAAAAAGTTTACAACTTCACCTCTTCAACTCATATCAATCTACTTCAATTCTATACCACAAACCTCTTTTTTTGTCTCCAAACAAAATGACAAAAACTCACACATACTTAAATTCCTATGATTAAATTTAGATAAAGATTTTCCATCTAACAACATCAAATACATTATTAACAAAAATTTACATTTTAAATTCATTTAAATTAATAATGCATATATAGTCTTTATTATAAAACACATGCATTAATTAATAAATAAATATAAAATCTTGATTTTTGGTTATAATAACAACCATAAAGTGTATATTATTAGATGAGCTAAGTCAAGTTAATATAACTAATTAATTAAATTAATTTTTCTATTGCATTTAATTGTACGTGTTATAAAACATTTTTACCATAAACCTTAATCAAATCGATCAATTTAAAAAACAATAAAATAAACTTTTTTAATGATAAACTTCTTTTATTATAGTGCAGGTTTGTTAATTTTTAATTAAATACTATATCTATTGTAATAATATTATAAAATCACCTCTTAGTTCACCAAAATATTATAAAAATGATAAAATCATAAATAAAATAGTTTAAATGAAATATATAATCTATCTATACTATATATAAAGAAAACTACCTCTTTCAACATTTTTTTGTTGGATTTTTCTTTCCAAAAATACCCTCAATTTTCAATACAAATAACACATGTAACAGATAGATAAGAATAAATTTAAATATTAAAACAAATATAACAAACACGATATGATTTTTTTTTACCTTTATCATTTAAAAAATGTAACAAACTAGATGAGTATATTTATACTTACTTTTTCGTCATTCCAATTATACCTTTAAACAACTTTTTCTATAATCTTGCTCTAAAAAAAAAAAACTTTTTCTATAATCTTGTCAAAAAAAACTTTTTCTATAATTAAATTGTTGGTGGTGTCATTAAAAAATAAATTTATATTATACTTTTTTGTTCTACTGTATTATTGTCGGTGTCGTTGAAATAGATAATCATGGTTAGTTTGATTTTTAATAATTTGAAAGCAACAAACATTTATATATTTTTTAGTTTTAATCAAAACCAAAATTTTATAAAAAAAATACCGTTCATAATTTTCAAACGTTAGCGCAATAAAAAGAGCAGAAAGACGGACACGTGAGTGCCCGTCTTTTTGCTAGTTGGAAGAAAAAATACTGCACCAAAATTATGGATCCTCTTTATATATGTTTTTTTTTTTTTGAGGATATTTATATAGGTATATGTTTAGTGCAATAGTTTTATTTATGTCAACTAATCTAATGACTAGAAATTCACGTCTTAGTTGACCAAAGAAAAATCACCTTTGAAAATGAGAGAGTGGGGTGACCAAGGTTCGAACTTAGATCTCTATATATATTACACAATGTCTATATCAATTGAGCTAAATTTATGGACTCAATGAAATAACTTCTACTATAATAGATTAAACACTTTTTTAATTAAAATTTTAAATAGAATTATAAAAAGAATAAAATAGAAGAAAAAGTATTACTGTAATTTTCTTTTAGGGGAGTATTACATTAAAATTATGTATCCTTAAATAATTATAGATATATTATATTATTTTCTTTCCTAAAAAAGTTATCAATTTTTTTATGGATAATTTATTATATTATATTCTTCATATATTAAATATTAATTAACAGATATTTCAGTTATTTTTTGTGGATACAGAGAGTTCGGAGTTTGGACGTTTGGAAATTTGGATTGAGGCCTAATATATGCCACAGAGAACACGGGAGGAATTGTCCCCACCCCACGTTTTTAACAAATTATTTCTTGAGGGAACAAATTATTATAGGAGATTGTAAAAAAATAAAAAAAAATATTATACAGTTTTTTGCAAGTATATTTTTTAACACTATATTTTTCCCCTAAAAAAACACTATATATTTTTTTCTTCAAGTAGTCGGCTAGAAATTCTCTTTATTAAGGAGAATAAGTGGGATGTCCGGGGCTCGAACTCTGACCCTGCATATCTTTATCCTTATATTCTAATCTAATCTTTGCTAACATTGCAGGCTCTTTGAAAACCCTAAATCTAATTCATTTGGGCGCAAAAGCATTTGGACCGTTGATTCAATGCCAATTAAAATCAACGACTGATAAACCTTCTTTAAAATTAGTTGTTTTGAAAATTACAAATCATTAATTTTAATCAGTTTCCAATGACAAGTACACACCGCTCAATACACATCTCTTTCTCATCTATCTATTCCAAACAAATTAAGGTTTTCCATGTCTCTCTCATTTTGTCTAGATTCTAATTGTTATCATCCTCCCTCTCTCTGCGTGTAATAGTTTCCTCGCTCAACTTCTTCTTCATCACTTTGGATTCCAATGGTTTTGGAGGTGCGGCGGTGACAGAAGATATGGGAATTTTTTTTGGTGGTCGGTGGTTACATAGGTGGTGATGGTGCCGGAAGTGGAACTATGGCAGATGGTCGGTGGTTACTGAAGGAAAATCGAATGCGTTTTCAGAATAAGCAGCGGATAAAATTTTCGATTTTCTTTCCTTGGATCATTACGAATTAACACATGAATTAGTGATTCGATTGTTACCTCGAAATGTGGAATCTGAAAGCTGGAAACTGGAATCTCGATCACAGCAAAGCAAGCAGCAAGCAGCAAGGCCTCTAGCAAGTCCACACGAACGGTGCTCCTCCAAAACTCGGTGCTAGCCAAGGAATCAGAGG
>Ga0228711_1001741_pt1 | contig 32609 bp, 16 predicted proteins | sample MedpolnodulmetaG_2_FD_177996 | JGI IMG/M metagenome (GOLD analysis project Ga0228711, IMG submission 177996) | Root nodule microbial communities from Medicago polymorpha collected in Santa Monica, California, United States - brown nodules | ecosystem: Host-associated > Plants > Roots > Nodule... | reverse complement strand
ATTTGAGATTTTATCCGAAAAAGTTACATTTTTTGTGCACAAGATTGAGTTTAAAGGAAACAAATTAAATCGGTAATAAAATCGTACAAAACCTGCATGCGTCCTTTCAAGTTGCAAAAACCACTCAATGAAAGTGAGAGGGGATGATTTAGTCAACAAGGAAATAAACAATTAAGTAAAGAGAGAAAGCATGGATGTCTCAAAAACTTCCAACGGGTAAATCTATGATAAAATAAAATTCTATTAAGTGAACGGTAGAATGATTGTGTGGAGGATGCTAACATGCTTGCTTCAGTTCAAATATGAGGAGGTTCGCATCCTCATATTTGCTACTAAAATGTGGCAAAGATTTGCTACTATGATTGAAGAGAAAGAAATATTAAGCTACCCCTAGTTGTGGACTTGTGGTACCACCACACCCATTATCATAGATTTCATAGGAGAAGATGACAGTGTCTCTCAAGTCCTCCTTTTTCTTCAATTCTTTGACCTCGTAACGTTTACATTAAGTGGACAATCTATGTGATGATAAACGTTGATCTTGTGGTGAAATCTTCCCTAGTTGGATTAAGAATGTGGTTTGGTAAGACCTAATATTCTCCCTCTTAATTATCTCGTTGGTTAGTAATAGGAAAAGCTATCTTGTGCCCTTAAAGCATAAGTTAATGATTCAAAAATAGTAATTTTTTATTGAAATGTGTGTATTGTATTTAATTTTTAAGTTTGTAATAAATTGAATGCACAATTTGTGAGAATAATTCTACTTTTGGATTGTTTAACATGTGCCTTAAGGGCAAAAGTTGACATGACCTTTAGTAATTAATACTAAGTTATTGTATTTCAAATTGCTTTACTATTAAAATGAAGAGTTTAGTTTCGCAAAACAAAGAAACCATTCGTTAAATTTCGAACAATAAAAAATTTAACGGCATAAATGACACAGTTGTTGACTCTAAGTCAAAAGTATCTAAACATCAGTTAGCAAAATCTGCTAAAGTTTATCACAAAATTTAAGCGTTGCCTATTAGATTGAAAAGCTGTCAGCCAAAAGTTCAAAGTACACATTTTTATAGGGTCGTTGAGAGGTCAAGACCTATCAGTGTACCACAAATATCCGTCAAAATCAAAAGAAACTCGTGAACTAAAACTTCTTTCTCGTTGACCATTGACCAGGTACAAAAAAATTCAGTACATGCAAATTCTCTAGTAAACCTTGAATGTAACATTGACAAACAATAGGCAAATGAGAAACTTGTAAATTAACCACCGATTAATCAAGAACAACAATCATATCTAAGAAATCACTAAACATGACATAAACGGATGTCCACTTCATTAACTGAAATTGCAATCTCTCTGTACCCCCCAAATTATACAATTAAAACCCATTTACTTAAAATTGAAGATATATAAAATTTTCATTGCTATATATAGTCTTTTGTGGTTGTAATGTAATCCAAAAACTATTCAAAGATATTCCATGCAAGAAAAAGCCAACCCAATTCAATTTTAATTCATCAAAACCAACAAAAACCAAATTCATGAACAGCAAGAAAAATAGCCTTTGCTTTGCTTGGATGTAGAGTTGCCATTGTTAACAAGACTGACCCTGTTGACAGATAGTTCAGCCTTGTAAGTGTCTGAGTTGAGGACCTTCCTGCTAACATTGTTGTATATCTCTCTGATAACCATCTCAAAAGCTGTCTTCACATTTGTTGAGTCCAAAGCAGAGGTTTCCATGAAAAACAAACCTTCTGATTCCGCAAGACTTTTGCCTTCTTCAATGCTCACATCTCTTATATTATCCAAATCACACTTGTTTCCCACCAGCATCATTGCCACCGTCGTATCACAATGAGCTGCATCACAGTAATCAAACACAGAAAAACTTCAACCTTCTAGCTATACTTGGACATTAATTATATAATCAAACAGTTTTAAATTACAGCCCACAATCGCAATTAACCATAGCAATTATACAGTTTTTAGAGAGGAAATTGCATTGACCTACCTGAGATCTCTTTAAATGACATTCACAACCACTCTAATTTTCAAAAAGCACCCACCTCCTGTATACTAACTCTCACTAAAAAAAACTACATCGAAATTTTTTTCACAACACTTGCTATTAGAAATATTGAAAGTCTAGTAATGTTCCTGGCAGCACAACCAGAATGTGCGCTCTAGTGTTTTTTGGTGAGTGTCAGATAGAGACGTAACAGGAAAAAAAATGTTAAGCACAAATTTGTAGCAAGTAGAGGCAAGGTGAGTGCATTTTGAAAACTAAAATGGGTGTGAGGGTCACTTAAAGAGAACTCAGAGGAAGTCAATGCAATTTCTCCGAGTTTTTATCGGTCCTCACAACATCATGACAGTAGCAATTACAACCGCATTGGCCAAATTTAATCTTATTTTGCCGCAACCGCCGTATCAATGTTTGCAGCGTGACCGCAATTTTGAACCATGTAATCAGATACTCCTATATATCAGGTACAAAAACTCTCCTCTCATAAATATATGCAAGTAGTTCAATTTTCTTTACCTATTTCTTTCCTATTAATTTTATTCCTTTCTTTATAGTGTACTAGTATTATTATACTCTATATAACCTGCAAATTAAGCAAATTATCCAAACAGGGTCCATATATAGTTACTATAGGTCGTCACGACATAATGACAGCAGCAATTACGACCATATTTGCTCATACTTTGCCGCAATATCAAAGTTTGCAGCAAAACTGTAACCACGACCTCGATTTCAAACCATGTAATCAAATATATATCATAATTTTATCTGATAGATACATAGTTCACTTTTCTATTATCCATCTTCCTTTAGAATGTGAGATTAATTAAGCTAGGAACAATCAAAGATTATATAAAATCAACAACACTGTCAACTTCACATAGGAAAATCATTGATCAAGAATAACATAACCTAACTAAGAGTGAATCAAGATTATATATATAAGCTATGAATTAATTACGAGATCCATAACCAAAAAACATGGTAACTAAAAGATCAGATCTAGAAATAGAAATAGAAATAGAAAGGACTGACTCTTGAGTTCATCGAGCCAACGACCAACGCTATCAAAAGTAGTTCTGCGAGAAATATCATAAACAACAAGAGCACCAACAGCACCACGATAATAAGCAGAAGTAACAGCACGAAAACGTTCTTGACCAGCAGTATCCCAAATCTGAGCTTTAACTTCTTTAGAATCAATTTCTAAGCTCTGAGTTTGAAATTCAACACCGATTGTTGCTTTGGAATGAAGATTGAACTCGTTGCGTGCGTATCGTGAGAGAAGATTGGATTTACCAACGGCGGAGTCGCCGATTATTACGACTTTGAAGAGATATTCTTCTCCTCCTCCTCCTTCGTCTTCTGAACTTGACATTGTGTTTCAAGTGAACAACCTGTCTGTGTCTGCGATTCAAGTGCTATTGCTAGCTACTTTGGAGGTGGAAAACAAATCTAGTGCTAGCTGCTACTTTTATGCATTTCTTATAAATAATCATTTCATTTCCATCTGTAAATATAAGTTTTTTTTTTTAATTATTAGATACCTTTATTCTTTCTTTTTAAGATAAAGGGTAATCCCTCCGTTCCAAAATATAAGCAAGAAAAACTTATTTTCTTTGTTTCAAAATGTAAGTAAAAAAGATAAACTTTTATCCTATTTAATCTTGTTTTTTTTAAAAATCATTTATACCAAAAAAACCTTTTGTTTATTCTCATGAAATTAAATGAACATAGGGATAATGCGTAATATATGTGGGGGTGGAGTTTTGAACTTCGGACACCCCATTTTTTCTACATTTAAAATGTTTGAGTTTCAACCACTAGACTACTTTACCAAAAAAAAAATGTAACCAAAAAATATTAACAAAGGGAGTATAAGACTGATATCCTCATGAGCATAGGGTAAGGATTAGAAACATTGTAATATGTAGAGGTCGAGATTCAATTTTTATTTCTATTTTAGAAAAGATTGAGATTCAAATTTAGAATTCTTCATATATTCATCTTACGAGTGCAATTTTGATAAATAAGCTACTTAACAAAAAAAAATGATGTTTACAAGTGATCATTAAAGTGCCTTAATGAAAAACCGCAAATTTAAGGTATTTGGGTTGTTGTGTTCATAACCCTTGGTTACGAGTGGCCGTAATAGCCACTCTATTTCAAGCTTTGATCAATTGGCTTCCTTTCTTGATTGATAACATATTTGGAACTTATGGACACAAATATGATGTGTTCTTATTGATTTCCCACTAACTTAGCAATGTAAAAGTTTATATCCCAACTTTTTATAATTTCTAACTAGTCCCAATTTTTTTAAAACTACCTCACTACTTGAAAAACATTACTCACTCACATGCTAATATTTTCTTTTCTGAAAATTTCTCATCTCAACATTCTAACATTATAAAATTCCTGAAACATCGTCTGACCAACCAATAAATTTTGATGACTTTCAAGGTTCATTCAAATAATTGTTAAAATGCACAAAATCATGGCTTAATAATCACATAAAGCTCGAGTTATAAACCATATTCGGCTATATTTTCGTGTTTAGCAAACATTCACACATATATTCTCAATTGCGCAGAGAAATAAAAAAGTATGAATATCTATTCTAGACCTCGCGTAGTTAACTTACTCAATAAGTGTTCCATTTAAAAATAATGGTTCTAAAATAAAAATAAATGATTTTCTGGCAAAACCTCACTTCCACTTTAAAAACTTAAATGAATTTAATCATAACTAAATTATGGGTCTTAGATCAAACGTTATAATTATTCGTACTAATCAAATGACATGGCCCATGGTGTCTAGCCTTCACTTGGCTAATTTCACAAGTAGCGCATAAGTTTCTCCAGTTTAGGGGATCAAGGTGCCCCATGTTTAGCTCTCAGCTTCCTTATTCACTACATGATCCATTAACAAGGTCGTAAGTGAAAAGCCCCCACAGTCGTGCTTTGTTCCCCATTTCTCATTACGCTTAGTGGTAAATGGGTAATGAAGGTAACAAGAAGGAGATGGAGGAATCAGAATCCTGACAAACAGCTGTGGTGGTACTCGGTGCTGGAGCTTTTCCTTCAGATATTGCTAGTTTAAGACTGAGCAAATTAATCATGCAGAAGCAACAATAACCGTGTGCAACTATGACAAACAGTGAAGGAAAGATATAACCTTGAGAAAGTTTCTCCAAAAGGGCACAAGTGAGCACCACCATAAAGAAGATCTCGAACCCAAACATGAACAACTCAAAAAAAAACTTCACATATTCACTTTGAAAAAAAGTGTCATGCTGGCTCTGGTTTTACAACTTATAACAGCCGCAATCACAGAGAAGTTCACAGCACATATCTTGAACAACTCTTTCAAACGATCACGGAGGAGTGGAGGTGTTTTTTTCCAACCATTTTGTTTTCTGAGATAAAAGTTTGGTTGTCGAAGTGGTGAAGTTGAAGGCAATGAAAAGAATTATGATAGGATGAAATGATTTCACTCTTTGAGACGATCACAAATGAGAGATTTTTTTTTTTTTTCATCCCTTTTTTTTTTGTTTTGAGAAAAAGGGTTTTAGTTGTTGAAGGGGTAAAGTTGACGACAATGGAAAGAATGGTAATACGTGGTTTCTCTCATTGTAGTAACTATTTAAAGCAACAAATGGATACTACAATGTTCCCTACAATGATCATTGTAAATTTAATGTGATGGTTGGTTATGGATTGTTAGGATTTCATAACATGAAATGAACATTCAAAAACGATCAACAAGTAAAATATGAAACTTTAACCTGAGAGCTAGATTAATTTCATTCAATTTCATAACATGAAATTAAAATTCAATAGCAATCAACAAGTAAAATATGAAACTTAAACATGAGAGCTAGATTTATTTCATTCAATTTCATAACATGAAATTAACATTGAAAAACAACCAACAAGTAAAATATGAAACTTAAAGGCGAGAGCTAAATTAATTTCATAACATGAAATTACCATTCACAAGCAATCAACAAATAAAATATGAAATTTAAACATGAAAGCTAGATTAATTTCTTTCAATTCCATAACATAAGATCAACATTCAACAACAATCAACAAGTAAAATATGAAACTTAATCATTAGTGCTAAATTATTCATTAAATTTTATAACATGAATTTAACATTCAAAAGCAATAAAGAAGTAAAATACGAAACTTAAACATAAAGCTACATTTGTTTTATTCAATTTGATAATGAAATGAACATTCAAAAGAAATCAACAAGTAAAATATGAAACCTAAACATGAGAGCTACATTAGTTTTATTCAATTTCATAACATGAAATGAACATTTAAAAACAATCAATAAGTAAAATATGAAAGTAAACTTGATAGCTATATTAATTTCATAACATGAATTAAACATTCAAAAACAATCAATAAGTAAAATATAAAACTTAAACCTGAGAGTTAAATTCGTTTCATTCAGTTTCAAAATATGAAATTAATATAAAAAACAATTAACAATTAAAATATAAAACTTAAACCTTAGAGCAATATTAATTTCATTCAATTTCATAACATGAAATTAACATTCAAAAACAATGAACAAGTAAAATATGAAACTTAAACCTGATAGTTAGATTACTTTCTTTCAATTTAATAATATGAAATTAACATTAAAAAGTAATTAACTAGTAAAATATGAAACTTAAACCTCGGAGCTAGGTTTGTTTCATTCAATTTCATAACATAAAATGAACATTCAAAAGCAATTAACGAGTAAAATATGAAACTTTAACATGAGAACTAGATTAATTTCATTCAATTTCATAACATTAAATTACTATTCAAAAATAATCAACAAGTAAAATACGAAATTTAAACCTGAGTGTTAGTTTTGTTTCATTCGATTTCATAACATGAAATTACCATTTAAAATCAATCAACAAGTAAAATAACAAAAATTAAACCTGAGTATTAGTTTTGTTTGATTCCTTACCAATCAAAAGAGTTTAATCGCTTTCTCATTTGAACCAACTTTGTGAAAACTAGACTGACCGATTTACTAAAAGTTGATTTTTATGTGTTTGCAGATTTTATTATATTCTTCATTGGTTTAATATTGAATTTGTGTAAAGAAGACATGTTTAATCATTGATTATTTGTTTGTCTGCTGCCTCGTACAATATTGCATTATGTTAATCTCCTTCTGTCCTAAACAACAAACAGACTATAGACTTCAACAAACTAAAAAGCACATGCAATATTCATCCCACCTCAGTTGGTTTCATTTTAGAAATTACCACTTAAAAATATAATCCATATTCTACATATAGCGTGACTTAAATAAAATCATTTGTTTGGATAACAATATATAGCTAAAAAAACTAAATGTACCTCTACTAATTAGAGTCTTCCATTATTCTATTGTTGGTTTGTATTTAAATATATTTTGAGAGTTTTATGAGAAAAAATAAAAAATTATATGAAACACAAGCATGAAAACATACACAAATACCTCTATCTCTCTCACACATACACGTTACCACGAATAACATTTAGTGAGAGTTGTAATAGTAATAGAACAGTAATTTATTTTTATATGTCATTTGTAATAGCGTTTGAACTTATAAGTTATCAAATTTTCTTTTTGTTTTACCCTTATTATTTTATCTAAAATCAATTTTTATCTTTTATAAGCTAGGCGTGCTGCTCATTTTATAACCAAACAACTTATTACTATCAACTATGATTATGATTTATTTTTTTACTGTGGGTAGTTTTGTGAGTTGTACAGTGGAGTGAAGAAAAATAGAAGTAACTACTACAGTAGTTAGTTAGATCGCGGTGTTTATTGTAAGATGAGAAGAAAATAACAACGAACTATAATGGCGTCTTCTTCTTCTCGCTTCGGATTGTGTTTCTCTCTGTCGGTGCTGTTGTTGCTGTTTGCAATAACTGTTTCTTCTGCCTCAAACGATGTGAAACGCGATGACGATAGAGCTCCCAAGTCCAAATCCTGCAATAACCCCTTCCAATTGGTATCTATGCTACTTTCTCTCTCAATTTCAATTTCAATTTCAATTTCAATTTCAATTTCAATTTCAATTCAATTCAATTCAATTGCTGCAGGTTAAGGTGAAAAACTGGGCAGATGGTGAGGAAGGTGTTATTCAAAGCGGTATGACTGCAAGATTTGGTTCTTCATTACCGGAAGAAGCCAAAAATAGCGTCAGAACTCGTGTTCTTTTTTCTAATCCTACTGATTGTTGTTCATCTTCAACTTCAAAGGTTCTTTTCTATTTTAGATTTCTATCTCCTTTTTGTGTTTTCTTTAGTTTCATCAATTCACAGTAACTAACTTCGTAGCACTGACACTTCTTTCTGACAGAAGGTGTGTGTGGTTTTGACATATGCACATGTTATTACATTTGATTAACATCACAATTCTTGATAGAACTCATAATTGATAGAAAAATATAGAAAAGTGAAATGGAAATAATATTGACTATTAGAGAATTGTTATTACATCAAGTAGTACATTAAAGCTTAATAGTCAGTTAAACTAACTAATTCCTAACTAATCTAAGTAATATGTACATTAAATTTTTATCATTGTCTACGTGTGTGTGTGTGTGTGTGTGTGTGTGTGTCTGTGTCGGTGTTTAATATTTTGTGAGCTGATGACTGTGGTGATGCCTGAGTGTGTTTTTTGTTTCTCATTTTGCAGTTAGTTGACTCTGTTGCTCTATGTATTCGTGGGGGTTGTGATTTTCAACTTAAAGCCACCATTGCACAGTCTGGGGGTGCTACTGGCGTTTTGATTATAAATAATGAAGAAGGTTAGTTTATGTTTCCCTTCTTTTTTTGTTTAATTTGTAATAGAAAATCCTTTTTAGCATAAGTCCTTTTGAATAAGCTATTGCTAACACAAGATAAACTCAAATAAGCCAATCCAAGTAGGCCCTACCCCCAAGACTGTAGTTTCATGTGTCAGGCTTGTCACTTTCTCATCCATTTACAGTTAGGCACTTCTCAAGCCTCAAGCATAATCACGTGTATTAGAACCTGAATACATTATTCAATATAAATGGAAAAATGAAATTTGAGTAAGGAAAGCAAAGACATGGCCTATGTTTGTTATCAGGGTGGGTACACTAGAACCACGACGACCCACCGTGGTTCTGGCATACCCACCGTGATACCAAACATATACACAGTGAAATCTCATCTTGCTTTTGCACTAACAATTAAAAATTTGCTAATAATGCTTTCATCACAATTAAAGTTGTACTCACTGCTACATATAGTTAATAAGTTTGATGTCACAGTATATTGTATGATATCTTATTGATTATTTTGCTTGTCAGATCTTGTTGAGATGGTTTGCACTGATAGTACCGAAGCAAACATCACAATTCCAGTTGTGATGATAACAAAATCAGCAGGAGAAGCTCTCAACGCATCTTTAACATCTGGAAGGAGAGGTTAGGGCTTCAACTTTTATGGCTTCTATTTCTACTATTATTACTATTATTGTCTTTGAGAAAGGTATTTAGGATTGTATATCTACTACACGTTGTGATATGCTTATTAGATGAAAATATTTTTTGGCCGTAATAAACATGTTTATGAGTTCTATGTTGACATTTATACTATATAGCTGACCCCGCCCAGTACATCAAGGCTTGGTTGTTTGTTGTGATTGTTACTCAGATGTGCGCAACAATAGTCTTTTCTCTTTGCTTGTATTAGTTGTAGAAAATTTTATTCCCCTTCCCCTAGTTGGCTTAGGACTTGTTAAAGAAAAGATTAATAAAACTCTCCTCTTAAAGCTGCGTGGCCGTGTGAGAGTAAGATCTTTAGAGGCTCTAACAAGAAAAATGAATCAAATAGAAGATAGTATATAAGTATGGCAAAGCAGAAGACCTACAAACACAGTAGAAAAACCATTGAGAAAGACTTTACTCCAAATGCTTGTCTAACTGGTTTTATTGAAACTTCTGGTTTTTGATTGAGCCCAATAGTGCATATTAATTTTTACACCAAACCTACCAAGTTGGACAAGGCCTTCGTATGGCATTGTTGTACAAAAGATGTGGAGCAGGAGCTTGTAGCAATTGTGTAGAGTTTTATATTATGTGTTGGATTGGAATTAGGATATATTTGTGATAGTATTAAATTCAGTTGTAATTTGAATTAATAAAAAATTGCATATATAATGCATCATAGTATCGTGAATTGAAATTTCAAACTGATCTAATGGATAAAACACTAGCACAAGAAAAAAAAGGTAATTTACATTACCATGTGGTTTTAAAGCACCTACTAGAAATTCCACCATGTCTCCTCTCATGCAAACACATAAATGGACCTTCTCATTTTGATGCACCCTTTGAACAAAGGAGACGAGACAAACATGGCTAGTTTTATCAATAAAATGCATATTTATCCTAGCTGTTGGGTTTATTTTCCACATGGTCTACATATGGTTAATTTTGAATTGTATATTGCAGTGGAAGTTCTGTTATATGCACCACCTCGACCACTTGTAGACTTCTCAGTTGCATTTTTGTGGTTGGTGTCTGTTGGAACAATTGTGTGTGCTTCACTATGGTCAGATCTAACTACTCCGGAGAAGTCTGGTGAACGCTATAGTGAATTATATCCCAAGGTTTTTCCTTGCAATCCTTTGTCAGCTTTAAAGTTTATGATATGTACTTAAAAAAGTCTGTTTATGATGCCTTGAGTAAGCACTATTTGGATGTGGGGACATGCTTTTGTCAAGCAAAAATCGCTTAATATTTGAGCAATGATGAGATGGGAAATGTATTAGATACACTGACCTTGGCATGTGTACTGATCTACATTTCCATCATTGATTTTCTTTCTTACAGCAACTTTTAAGTTCATGAACTATTACAAACTGTACGCTATAGTGAACGGACATGTACTCTTCCTACCATTTTGTTAACTGAAAACAATCTATTCAAGATTGTTTTTAACTACCTTCAAAAACACAACTTTTTACATATACATTTTTTTAATCTTTTGCTAGGAATCTCAAAATGTTGCCGCAGCAAGAGGCGGTTCTGATAAGCAAGTTCTTAACATTAATTCAAAGGCTGCTGTCGTATTTGTCATATCAGCATCTACCTTTCTTGTTCTGTTGTTCTTCTTCATGTCATCTTGGTTTATGTGGTTGCTCATTGTACTTTTCTGCATTGCTGGTATTGAGGTAATGTAATTCATTCCTTTCCATGACTTTTGCTACCACTTTTGCAAATTGACAAAGATCATATTTTGTAGTATACATGAAAAGGGTATTAGTTCCCTATATCATACATGATTGAAATTTCTGTCTATATACACTGAGTTTTTATTAGGTTATTGTCGCGGGGTATGACAGCTATTAGCAGTTCAAGCATTTGGCATACTAATCATATTATACTAAGTTAACCTTGTCAATTTCATACACAAGTTGCATGAAGGAAAAAATTGGATAGGAAGAGAGTGGCAGTGTCTGTGTGAAAGACTAAGAGCACAAATATCAATATCATCACTCATCATTATCATCAACATACACAATCAAAGTCTTTAATTTCCTGTCCATTAATTTAAGTTTGTATTAATTTACAGGGGATGCACAATTGTATTACAAGCCTTACTTTAAGGTAAACCAATCTCTCTCTGGACATAAAAGGAAATCAGTGTTCTTTCTGCATGCCGTGTGTTCTGTTAATTTTTCTAAATCCTTTATTTTTTCTTACAAATCTATATGTGAGCAGGAAATGGCAAAATATTGGTCAAAAGACCGTGACTGTACCTCTATTTGGGGAGATTTCTATTTTCTCGCTGGCAGTGTTCTTATTCTGTCTGGCATTTGCGGTTTTCTGGGCTGCTACTCGACATGAATCTTATTCGTGGATTGGCCAAGACACTCTTGTAAGTTTTATATTCTAGTTACTTTGTTCAGATGTCTAAATTCAACAGTGTCTAAATTCATATTCTGTGTGGCATTCACAGTTTTCTGTTATCAACCCAGTGTCTAAATTCAAAAACTTTGTTCAGATGCTTAGCAGATGAAAGTTACTTCCCTATCTTTAAACTTGTTAGTAAATACTGTCCGTCATTTGAAGTTGAGAGGATGCTAGAAACTTTGTATGATAATCTAGAGTAGAAGTGTGCAATAGTTTCTATTATAGATCTCCCTAGTATTTATATGTGAATGTTTCCTATAATCCTATTACACTTCCACATACAGTGAGCTGAAATTACATAAAGTGTATAGACGCTAGCACATACAGGTGTGTATATGCAGAACAATTTCAAGACATGAATTCATGGGTTTAAGAAGTTTTATAGCTGATCTATCAAGTGTTTAATTGATTTAACAACTGGTTTCTCATCCACCATTCTTTGAAGTTTTAACATTGTTAACCACCCAATTGCTTGAGTAGTTCATTAGATTATTAACCAGAAATCTTTTGACTATTATTTCCTTTTCCCTACACCTATTCTTCAAGTTCATTATTATCAAATCATTAAATAATGTATGTGTGTGAGTCTGCACACATAGGTCAAATACAGCATCAGAATCGTGGTTGGTTCCTATTGAGCTTCCTGAAGCATTGCACTGGAAGTTGGTTTTCTATTTTGTATTTGATCAGTTAACCAATGATTAGCTGTGTGATTGATCTTTGACTGTGCTATTCACTAAGTATTGCATTTTCATAACAGGGAATCTGTTTGATGATAACAGTCTTGCAGTTGGCTCAATTACCCAATATTAAGGTACCTGAATGGATTCCTCATGTCTACAATAAATTAATCATTCTTCCCTTTCTTACTTCGTTCTGTATCTGCCATTAATAACAGTTACTGTAAATTTCTTATGTGTCTAACGTAATAGGTTGCGACTGTGCTCCTTTCTTGTGCCTTTGCCTACGACATCTTTTGGGTGTTCATATCTCCGCTGATATTCCACGAAAGTGTCATGATTGCAGTAAGTATTCACTTGTACAAGTAGTACTTTAGTTCCTTACTTGGACTGTCTCAATTCAGTTTGCTTCTTCAAAGGTAGAGTAGTATATGTGCTTATTTTTATATTTTTATGTACTTGATAAATAGGAAATTTTGTTAGAAAGTGAGAACAAAGTAGAAAATGAAGTCAGAGGAGAAAGTATCATTTAGACATGGTGTTGGAATATAGAAACAATATCAGAATATATTGATATTATGTTAGAGTATCATAGTTTATCTCGTAAGACTAGTTTCTAATTTTAGGAAATCTTCGATTTTATCCCAAGATTAATTTCCATATTAATTAATTATTACCATGGATTATTTCCTAATTTCCTTATTGATTTAGGATTAAGTGTCTTGTCTCTATACCTATATATAAAGGGGATACGTGATTTTGGGTTGGCTTTTTATCTTCCAATTATACCCTTCATTTTTATTATTCTAATTACAATTTTATCTTTTGTATAATATTATTTAAATCTTTAATTGAAAAAATCAATTAAATCCCATTATAATAGGAACAATTCCACTACAACAGGAGCAATATAAGTTAAATCTTTATTTGATTGTGGTATACTCCAAAAAAAAAAGCATACAATTAAGCACAATAGGAAAGTGAAAATCCCTATAATAGAGATTACTCTCTCCATCCCTAATTAACAGCACCCTTTGAAAAAAAGTCTTGTCCCTAAATATAAGTTCATATACAAATTATTAGGTGCATTTTTCCCCCCAAACATGTCCCTGATTAATACTACTAACTTATCTTACTACCTACTTTTCTTAATATATGTGAAATTGGTCAAAAGGGCTTATAGTAAGGGACAAAGGGATTAGTGTTTAGTCTTTTGTATCATGTCTGTATCAATCATGTTTTACTATAATTATAATTCCTCTTATTATTTTCCTTCTTTTGTATTATGTGTGTTGATTAATGGAGATGTGTGTTGATAACTGCTTTGTTCTTATCAAATGTACCTCGTGTTTTCTTTCTCTAATATGATGATGTTTAATTGACAAGGAAGAGAACTCGTGCTGTTGTCTTATATATTTGTCGCAATCATATATGATGAGTCCTCTTTTACAGGTTGCTCGAGGTGACAAGGCTGGTGGTGAAGCAATTCCTATGCTTTTGAGATTTCCTCGTCTTTTTGATACATGGGGTGGTTATGACATGATTGGCTTTGGAGATATCATCTTTCCTGGTTTGCTTGTTTCCTTTGCTCATAGGTACTGAATTCCTTATTTTCTCAATCTCAAATGTAAATGCAAGATTTACAAAGTTTAAGATGTACACATAGCTCAGTAAAAAAAAAAAAAGGATGTACACATAGCTTTCAATGAATAGTGTATATTTTTCCTACCATATTTTGTAGTGATATTCGTTGAAAGTTGAAACAATTTTACTGGAGTGACAAACTGACAATCAAGCTGCTATGCGTTTTTCCTCTAATATCATATTTCATTGAAGAACATAGCATATTGATGCTCACTGCCACTTTGTATGCAAGAAGATTCTTCATGGTCTTATCACTTATCATTACTAGACACGTGCGGATAACTTAGATTTGATATCCCTCACTTCCTTTCTTTTATTGGTCAAAGTTCATATGGGTATAGTGAGACCCATGTGAATTTTAACGAATAAAAGAGTGTTGAAAAGGGAGTGTTAGAGAGTGTGATGCTATCACTCCTCATTATGTTAGCTTATAGCAAGCATCCAGTCAGAATACCACACCATCTGTTAACAAGTAAAATCTGATCAATTTGTTTACTTTCCGAGCCATCTGTCTTTTGGAATATATTTCATACATAAGCCAAAATGATTTGATGTAACTGTATTTCTTTCTAATATTTTCTCTAGTAAGCTTTCATTTATGTACGTTTGACACAGTGCTTCGTTTTGACATTTATTCTGTCTTTTCATTGTCTAGATTTGACAAAGATAATAAGAAGGGAGTATTAAATGGATATTTTCTTTGGTTGGTAATTGGCTATGGAATTGGTAAGTTCTTTTGTTTCATTTTAGTATTGATTAATTCTATAATTTTCTCCTTCCGTTTTAAGTGTGACTTTTCTTCTTTACATGTCTGTCCTTTAGCATAGTGTTAAATCCGCAGTAGAATGTATAGAGAATTTCTTTTCTTTTAAAATAATATGTTAAGATTTAATATCTTGATGTGCTAGCTCAGTGGTAAGAGCTTAGCCTTGTAACCTTAAGGTACAAAGTTCAAATCCTCCGGGGACGGTTGTAAAATGGCAATAGTACCACTTTAATTAATAATTTTTTTTTACTAATTTTCTCCTTCATCAGAACTGTTGCTTATTTTTGTTTCACTGCGTACATTTATGGCCAAGTATTTCTTGGTTTTATTCACTCATTGATTGGTTATAGTTGGTAATAGTAACTGTATTTTTACTCTAATGACTAAATAAACAATAACCCACTGCTTAAGAAGTAAGAAGAATTGAAATAACTTTGCATATGCTTTCTTAATCATAAGGAGCCTAAAATAAATCTCTTAGAATTTAGATTTGGCCTAACTCAATAATGCAAAATCGGTTTGTAAGGTGAGAAATTCTTCCCACTTCAGTTATAAACATTACTTCTCTCTATATCTCGTCAAAATATCAACACACCACCTCATGCCCAACACTTGACATTTGGAGCGTGGCCAAGTGGTCCAATTGTAGGCGACCCAACAGATCTTGGATAGACACTAGTACCTCCCTCTTAGAATTTGGATTGGGCCTAACTCAACTCTACATAACTAGCTTGTAAGGTGAATGGTGCCTCTCACTTTAATTATAGACTATATTTCAAGCCATGTCTTCTCAAATTTGAGAACTTATCATAGCATAACCTCATTTAACACTTCTGTTTGATTCATTGGCTTTTACATTTTCTGTCAAATCCCTTTGCAAGCCACCAAAAAGAATTTTTATTAAACAAAACTTGATTTATTTTTTCCCAAGTGTTTTACAGCTTTTGTAATATTGTTAAACAAGAGGAACCCTTATAGATCTCTAACTAAAAAGGTTATATATAAAATACAAGCAACAGATGTGGATGTGTGAGAGAAGAAATAAGGGTTACAAGCTGCAAATGAGAATAGGCCAAGAGTTGTGTTGGTTAACACTAGTGGTCACAAATTTACTTGAAAATTTTGTACCCATCACTCTCTTCATAAATTACTCCACCTACTTAATATGTTGTTTGCTTCCAATATTCTATAAATGGAATTTCAGTTTATGTCGAACCTGTTTTTTCTCGCGTGGCATTTAAAACCTTAAAAAACAATTGGTGTAATGGAATGCTAATTCAAATTCACATCAAGTGTAGTTTAAATGGGAATGATTAGATGGCAGCCCAACATCCAAGCAACTATTGATCATCTGTTTCTTTCTGTTTGGTTCATAAAGCATAAGTAGCACTACTATCTCAAGCATGATTATTGATTTTTCTATAAATATAATATCAATAAAATCCATGATTTCCTAAAGTCCAATTAGTTACTTGGATGCTACTAGTATCTGGCATAATAGATATTCCATTTTGATTTGTTAGTAATTTAGACTTGTAATATAGATTAGTTTCATTGATCTCTTATATCATGATTGATGACAGTGTCTTTTTACATTTCAGGCCTCGTTTTTACATATTTGGGACTATATCTGATGGACGGGAATGGACAACCTGCACTCCTCTACCTTGTTCCATGTACACTAGGTAATTAGTTTTTGGCTGAAATTATGTGGAGTTGTTTATGCTATTGTCATTTTAGCTCTCATATTGCCGGGCCATTGTTTAATTTGATTAAATCAACAGGTGTCTTTATCATACTGGGATGTGTAAGAGGTGAGCTGAAGAGCCTTTGGAATTATGGCACAGACCCGTCCTTGTCCACAGAGCCTTCAGATTCAGAAGTTTAAGTGATCACACTATAGTATATTCTTTGAGGATTGAAGAAATTGAAATGATTGCAGCTCAATGGAGTACAAAATAAATGCAGTGATTAGGACAAACATCAGGTGTACAGGCTCCATAACTATCGTTGTGCTCCATCGTCATAGTTCTCATGTAAAAAGAAGGAAAGACAGAAGGAGAACCCAGGCAATTCATCGTTTTTCTTTGTTAGATTATATGTCAATTGCTTGTGTAACTAAAATTTGATAACTATTGATGCAAGCACCTTACAGTATAAAAGGGATACAGTAGGACTTTCGTCTTGTTAAGTTTTTACAATATCCTTTAACTTTCTAAACCAAATGCTTCTTGTTGATAAAAGCTGTATTTTTTAAGTTGTTTTTGTTCAAGTAGGTTGTTTGATTTCAGATATTATCATCTTAGCCGTATTACTTTCATGTTCTATAGATATCATTTTAGTTGTTAAAACCAATGTTTTAAAAATTAAACTCGACATTGAAACGAGACCTCTGGCTCAGGGTCGAACTACTTCAAACCACGAATCAGAATGATTATCAAATCAAATAAACAAAGAATAGTGTTGATTCATGGTTAGATCGGTTGAACAATTTGGTTTGGTTAAATTTTTGAAACATTGTTAACAACTTATTACCGTGCTAACATTGATTGGTGCTAGAGTGTCTGGACACCGAGATTTGAAAAGAGACTAGTTAGACTGGCCATCCCTTTGTTTGGACGTAATTTCTTGTTAATTTTTTTAGTACGTAAAAGTTGTTTTCCTTAATCTGAGACGTGTTATTTTTCTTATGCACTTTTGGTGGACATTTTATCATCTTTTTTTCACTCAGATACTATTGTTAAATATATATGCAATCATTAAGTTGATGACGATAATAGGAAAATTATTTCTTTAAGAATGACAATTTTGCATATCAGAAATAGACAGATTGGTCAAGAAATAAGTGTATTCAGTCCAGGCCTTGAAATATTAATTCCACCAGGTCATTACACATTGGGTGATTGCCCAACAAGACCTTCGTATTGCGCAAAACCCCCTCAAATATATTGGATCGTAACTCACGAGAGTTACGATTTAGATCAGATCTTAACTTTCAATCGAGTTATTTTAGGGGGATGAGCAACTTGAAGGGCCTATAGAACAATTTCTAGTGGATGGGATGTGGAGGGTCTTTAGGATCATCAATGATCCAACTTGTGTCCAAAGTGCAATCGATGATGAAATGTACTTTATGAAGGAGTTACAATCAATTTCCCAATTACTACACAGATTCTCCCTCAGCATTACCTGACCTGGCAAATGGCACATGACATGAAATTGAAAATGCACTAAAATATGTGCTGTAAGTGTAATGTATATTTGGATACACAATCACCTCTATCCTTCTTTGCCACCGATATTACGCCAAGCCAAAAATACTTTCTCTTCACATGTCTTTGTTTGTAGTGAATATATTATATATTGACAAATTTTGGGTCACCAATTGTGGTTGGTCCCCCACGGAACACTCACGGGTTCATTCCATCTATATAATATCAGATATTATTTATTAAGTATTGCACTTGGCATGGTTACATAGGTTAACATCTAACATAATCTAAATAAATATTAATATTATTGATTAAGTGTCGCACTTGTCATGTGTGCTGATGTTAATTAGTTTGTAATGTGTTGTTTGACACAATATAAATATATAATTATACACAGTTAAAATTCAAATGACCCGGTTTAATTCAAACTGATCCGAACCATTTGTTATTTTAATATTTGGATGACTTTTGTCTCAAAATCAATCCAAATTGAACCGCAAATGCTCCAACTGTCACACAACAATATATACATATGCTAGCAGCTAATTTTGTCAAAGTGCTTGATTCCAATATTCCACATGGATCCAATTGGTTTCTTCCTTCTTCTGACATCTCTGCTGTTCAGTTATCCATTTGTTCTAATTGCTCAATCTCCCACAACCACTATCAGTGTTGAGGGAATTGTTTATTGTGATGCCTGCTCAACCGGCACTTTCTCTAAAAACAGTTATCTCTTGCCAGGTATGTACCAAGTACCTTGTTCTTTCTCATGCAATATATACACCATTATATGTATAATTAAATGCTATTTAGCGCCGAATTAAACGTGCGTTCAGTATCTCATACATCATACATGTCGGTGTCTGACACGATAACGAGACACATGTTTATTTTCTTAAATCATTACTAGTGTCTATGTGTCGGTGTTTGTGGCGTCTATGTATGAACTTTATAGATTATAAGAAAATGAACGAGTTGATGATATATGTATGTATCTATGATATATATCAGGTGTTGACGTTCATATAGAGTGCAGATTTAGAGCAAGCTCACCAAGAACCAATGAACAGATAAATTTCTCAGTGGACAGAACAACAGACAGAGAGGGAGCATACAAATTAGATATACCATCAGTGGATGGAACTAACTGTGAAATTGCCATGGATGGTAATTCACAGATTGTGTCTCTCTGCGAAGCAAGCTTGATAGGAACCTCATCATCTTCTTATTCTTGCAATGTTCCTTTCTTGAAGAGTACAGGAAGTAGTGAGATATCAAAACAAGAGAATAACCTATGTGTATACAGCTTGGGAGCTCTTAGTTACAAGCCACCTGAAAATATGATCAATACTACCTTATGCTCAAATTAATTCATTTGGATTTTAATTTGTTCCGAAAGTCCGATGCACAACACACCACTTTTCTGAGGTATTGTCCACTTTAAATATTATGGAAACTTCACAAGTGCGGTTTAGTTAAAAAGTTGTTGTTGAATTGAGTGCGTGTTTATAAATTACTCGTAAGTTCGTAACCTCGATTTTCCAGTAATGTGAGACTTTTTGGTATACCAAAACAAAATTAGTCAAAATTCATCCTAGCACCTTCTTTTCTTTCTTTGGATCCCTTTCATTAAATTTAGGATTGGGTGACCCTTCTCTTCCTCTTACTCAATATCCTTATCCTACACCACCTTCAATCACCTCTTTTTATTTTAGGGGAAGGGGACCCCACAACTTGGATTCCTCTTGTGTGTTCTCTCTCGACCATTACCTCTTAAACCAAAATCCTTTCTTCATTTTCTTTTTATTACTCTTGTGATAGTTATTTAATATTTATATGCTAGCTAGCAGCTGTGTAAAAAATACGACCTTTTTATTAATTACATTTATCATTTTTACGTATATTATGAAATGTAATAGTGTAGTTATTGCGTTTATTTTATATATGAGTGTTAGTAAAACACCATTTTGTTTATAGATATGTCCGATTTTAATTTCTTATCTCTCATGAAAATTTGTATTATTACTAAGAGGTATATATCATTTGTATTATTACTGAGAGGTATATATCAATGCATAAACTTTGACATGGTGCTTGCATTTAAGAATAATATTTTTTTGTCGTTTAAAACATACTATAAATGGGAACGAAGAAGTAACATTTAGTACTCCTCCACCCCTAAACTAGTACTCCTTCAATCTTACATTATATAGTTTGTGATATGCACACTTCATGAGAAAAAAATGATCACCACCTTCAAAATACAAAGAAAATGATTTACTCATACCAATTTTCAATGTAAAATAATATGTTGACTAAAACATCATACTTCTTTTATTAAAAAAATAATACTTGTAACTTGTAACTACTTTAACAAATAAGGATAACACTGGTAAAGGATAATTAATGAAGTGATTCATCTTTGGTTATATGATTATTTGGACAAGACATTGAAGGCTCGCTGTATCATTAATTACTTATCTTATGTTTCATTTTTTTTTAATTTTCTTTCAAAAAAAAATCTTATGTTTCATTCTTACGGACAATGAATCATTACAATGATGTCTTCGGTAAGCTCCTTTGTTCCATCAAAGATAATCAAACAAAGTAATAGTAATATAAGCTAAGATGAAAACTACGTTAAATTTTAGATTTACTGTAGTAAAAACTATTTGTCTTGGTACACATTTGTGCTTCACTTTACGTCAATAAACAATAATTCACCAGAAAATATTGTATATGATCAACTTAACATATTCATTAGTAACCAAAAAAACTTGAGATATTCATTTATCCAAAGTGAAACAACAATAATATTTAAATCTAAATTCGTCTATCTCTTTATCTCTCAAAATGTATTATCGAATGTGGATCGTCTATTAATTATTTCTTAAAAGTGAAATGTAAAGTATCAAGGCCTTTTTTTTTGTGTTCAAGTATTGAGGCTTTTTAAACATTAACAACAACACAATTAGAGGTTTTTAACCGTAAGTTTTACATATTTCACTATTGCCGGTCACTCACAAATTCACCTCCTAAACATAAATAAGTAGATTCAGAGTTTGAACCCTCAACCTTGTATATTACAATGCATTGTGAAATATTGAGGCTTTTTTTTTGTGTTCAAGTATTGAGGCTTTTTAAACATTAACAACAACACAATTAGAGGTTTTTAACCGTAAGTTTTACATATTTCACTATTGCCGGTCACTCACAAATTCACCTCCTAAACATAAATAAGTAGATTCAGAGTTTGAACCCTCAACCTTGTATATTACAATGCATTGTTCCTATCAATTCAACTAAACTCGCGAATACACATATCTCACGAATTGCTTAACTTTATTTTTTAATATATTAGACGTTTTTTTGTTGTTGAGGGAATTTGATATATTAGACGTTATAGAGTAGCAGAGTTTTTTTGGTGGTGGCCGGAATTCGAACCCCAGACCTTACATATATTATGCATTGTCCTTACCAACTGAGCTAAGCTCACATGGACAGAATAGTAGAGTTTAAGAACACTACTTGTTGTCATGTATGAAGTTTGTAATATTCAAAAGTTTGTAATATTCAAAAGTGTTTTCAACCAACGTACAAAAGTATACTTCTAGTGACTTGTTCAATCTAATTGTGAATCGATGATATAGTCCACTTTTAATATAAATGATATGAAGTGATTCATATCATTATTTATCTTATGCTTCCACTCTTGTTACTCACTAGTCAGACAAATTCATTAAGATGGTATATTTCTCAGGTGGCATTTAACATGGGAAACATGTAAAAGTAGGTTTTGACCGTTGGATCAAAGAGAAACATTGATATCATCATAGTCTCTCCACACTAATTTTTTTTCACTTTCTCTTCAATCACTCAACCATGAAAACAACCCAGAAAACTTAAATTCAAACAAGCCATGAAATCAAAGGAAAAACTTGATTCGTTGAAACAACCTCTCGACCATGAAATCAACATCAAAACTCACGAACCAGAACATATTAAAAAGCAAAAAGGCCAATTCCATTGTTGGATATTAAATACAGTGAACACAATTATCATTTCAAAAAGCTATTTGTGTTTGTTGTTGTTGTTATGTTTGTGTTTGAGGAGGAGAAAGTTGCCTGGTTAATAAACTGAAGCGAGTCATATGCATTATGCAGTATTCTTGTGAACAACAATAGAAAATTTTCACAAGCCAATGTCCTTGCTCATTAAAATAAATTGTAGTGTAAACATTAAAATGGATTCTAGTTTTCAACTAGCTATTATTGTTTTGATTTTGAACATTTAGGATTTTGTGCAATTTTCAGATTTTAAGGTAATGGGTGTGAAAACCTAATTGTTGTTTGTTGAAGGAGAGCTGTTGATTGTAGTGGGTGAGAGAAGCATGGAGGAGAGAGAATGGTTGGGGTAGTGAAAAAAATCTAATGTTGAGAGTGCATGATAAGAGTGTGTTATTCAATTGATCAAATCCTATTTCTCATTGGTAGCGCAGTGATTTTTAGTGTCCTTTTGAATTGATTACCTTTTGTAAACTCTTATGTCGCATTGAAGTTAACCAGACAAATAATAATACAAGCTAGATAAAGTTACATTAATTTTTCAAATTCCACTATACCAAAACTCAAAAGGTCAAAGTTACTTGTACTATACTACATGTATTTTTTACTGGACAATTGCTTTTACGATATTCAAAAGTTCTTAACAACACAAATAAATTACTAAAATACTCCCATTGGTAGTTAACTACCGTTGTGTTATAACTAGAAAATCAGCGGCAGTTAACTGTCGCTGGATTTTTTGGTCTTTTACTTGTGTTCTTAGGACATTTTGAATATCAGAAAAGCAACTCTCTTTTTATTGTATATAGTACTGGCACATAGGGCTGACCCAACAAATTTATAGTCCTAATAAGTATTGAGGCATTTTAAACATTAGCAACAGCCAAATTAGAGGTCTATAAGCTTCATTAGTTTTTACAATTTTAAATAATAAAGATTCAATAGTTTTTTTGACAGAAATTAAAAATTAAATAATAAGTACATTCGAGTGAATGACAAAACGAAATAATACAATTGTACAAGTGAATTTTATACTATAAAGCCCCACAAAATTAATATTTTGACAAAAGTTTAGGTGAGTTGGACTTTGAGAGTTGGGAGTTGGAGAAGGTCTCAAGACTCGTAAAAAGGTTCACAGAGGTGCATACAGAGCTTTGTAGGTGAATCAAATCCCTATCAATTGAATTGACTTTCATTGGCACAAAATTAATATTAATAAAATTAGAATTTAATTTATCTATTATGCTGGCTTTTTCTCTTCCAAAATTACCCCAAACTTTTAATGCAAATAACACATATAACAAAAAGATACGATCAAATTCAAATATTAAAACAAAATGTAACAAATTGTATACGTTCGATTTTTTCCTTATCATTTAAAAGAGATAATGAATGAGAGTGAATTCAAATATTAAAAAAAATGTAACAAACGCAATATTTTTTGTTACCACACAAAAATATATCGTGTAACAAATACAATATGAGTATATGTCCATTTTTTTTCTTTATCCGTAAAAAAAGTGTAACAAACTAGATCAAATATATGTCACTATAAATATAATCAATAAGAAAATGATCATTGTTTTATTTTTATTTTATATACAGACAAACCAAAATATGCCGAGTTGATAAATAATTTTGTTATATGCTTTGTCAATAATTTGTAGATAAATCGATGTATGGATAATTTCTATTAATATTTAAAATTATAATCAAAATTATACAAACAAAAATAATAAAATATCCAGACACTTTAACGCGGTAAAAAGAGCAGACCGTGTCTGTCTTCCTGCTGGTATACATAATAGTCATTAGTCATTGTAAAGAATTTTTACACACCACATCCTTTAACCATTACTACATACTTCTAAATTAAATGCATAAAATTAATTTTAATAATCGAAAATTTTAATTTGTACACATGCATCCAATCAATCAAAACCATCTAATATAAATATTGTGAAAATATTTTAGAAACTAATCTATAAAAATGTGACTATGATGTAATTTGATTAAAAAGTAATTTTGAGTCCTATAGGTGGCAGCTTTTACTTGCCGCTCAAGTTTTCATTGATTTCCCTTAATTTCTCACTATTCAAACCCAAAATTTCAATTTTTTCATCTCTTTTGGTCCCTTATCGATCATGGGGTGGTATAGAAGGGGAAAACTTGTTCTTGAAGGTTTTCATAACTTGGCTTCTAGGGTTTCACATCAAAATTCAATTTTCAAGCCTAGTTCCAGAATTTTACAATCTGGGTTTTTGAATTCAGATTCCAAAGATGCTATCTTTAATGGGGTTTCTTCCTTTTCTTCAATTTCTAAAAGTTTAGGTACAAAGGGTTTTGAAATTAACAAAAACTTTAAGAGATTTTATTCTCTGGATCCTAAGAATGTGCAACATTGTTGTAATTGTAGGCCAAAAAAACGTTGGTTTCAAAAACCTATACGTGTTTTCGTTGTAGTAATGGTTGGTTCAGGTATTTTATCACTGTATTTTGGAAATATGGAAACTGTTCCTTATTCAAAGCGATCCCATTTGGTTTTAATGCTGAAAGCGGTGGAAAGAGTGATTGGGGAGGCTGTGTTTGAAAAGCAGAAGGTAAAATTGAAGGGTAATATATTGTCTGCAAGAGACTCTAAAAGTATTACAGTTCAGATGATAGGTTACGATATCATTCATGCATTGAGGAAGAAGAGTCGCGAACAAGGGTGGCAACATTTGGAAGGGTTGAATTGGGAGATTTTGGTCGTGGATTCCCCCACTGTTCGTGCCATTAGCTACCCTGGTGGTAAGATATTTGTTTCCACCGGTTTGCTTGAACATTTTAGAAGTAATGCAGAGATAGCAACTATTCTTGGACATGAGGTATTCCTTTGATTCGCTTGACTCATTGTTTGGATTGATTTATTTGAATCTATTTACTTGAACTTTACGGAAAACACTGCACAAATTATTCGAGGAACCTAAAAACTCCCAATACAATTTTAATTCACCAACGATCCATTATCTACAATACAATCTCTTATTTAGAGACTAATTTCAAACTAACAGCCTCACACTAATGATGCCTACTGTCAGCTACTCATAAACTTGCTTGATAGGAGGCATTGTCTATTGATTTCTTAAATATCTGTAAACGGTTTGTGCAAATGGTTTCTATTTTTGTATGACATATGATTCAAATGGTTTCAAATAATCTGAAGTCTGAAGATTGATCGATAAAACAGATACCATCTAGCTTATTAAAAAAAACAGATAACATCTTAAAGAGTTAATGCATATATACAATGTATTAATTGCTAAGTAGAAGCCCAAACTAAATGGCATAGTTGCCAAAATAGAGATCTTAAATTATGATAGAGTACTGATAACAGAAACACATTGAATGTATTGTTGAGTTAGAGCCTAAGCTCTTTAGAGGAAAAGTAATGTTCAGTCAGAAACTGATTCACCACACTGACTAACCAATTTTCATTTTCCTGGTTAAGTTAACCCAAATGACATAACCGAGTACTGATAGTGCCCTTTCCATAACAACTTACCATTGAGTTGCACTGCCTTACCTTGATGAATAATTCAATAATCGACTCACGCCTACCCATATTTGCCTACTCCCAGAATTTCATCCAAGTCACCAAAATCTAACAGATACGTGACAATCATAATTGTGATATATCACCCAGTTGAATACCTATGTTGGTACATAATACATTTACCTCTAGCGGTGACTCATTCTCCATAAACACGTAAATCTAGAGCAACAACACCCTTCCGAGAAAGAAAGTTATGAGATGCATTACTTTCTACCATAACTTGAACTGTAACCTTTTTAATCCGTCCCCCCCAACTCATCGCCATCAGTGTCTACTTTAAGTTTACTGTGAACGGAATTGTGTTTTTTGATTCCCAACTTTCCAAGTGCTAAGGATAGTTGTCACATAACATGCAAAAGTTTCTGTGGTACTGTCGAATTCATTAATTTCATGCTTATAGAAATGTGTTGGAACATTAGTGTGATGCTGAAAAATAAATTGGAAGATTAAATTATAGTTTGATCTAATGTTGTGTGAATTAAAAAATAGAGTGTGGGGGTCCCACATAAAATAGAACTCATTAATAATGTTTAAATTGTGGTATTTAATTTTAAATACTTGATAATCATACAAAATAATAGTAATTATTATTTTATTTGAGAATATCACTTCCCATAAATTTAGCTTATGGTCGTTGTGATAAGAATAAGAATTTAATTGAATTTCTTATATTTCCCTCATTCAAATCCAATAGTTTGGTTTCCTCCACTTTTGTGGATTTGAATCTTTTGATCCTATCCACAAGTGTTGTTGAACTGATTAATGGATAAACTCCATTTTAATCTTATCCATTAGAGTAACTGTTGTCGCAATTTTTGCTAAAACAGTTACATAATCTCTATATAAATAGATGACTCCACTCAGTTCAAAAAACACACCAAACAGTTTCATTGAGTTGTCGGGAACTCTTTCTCTCTTCTCCCTTTCTTGACTTGTGTTGACGAGTCTTTCTTCTCTTCATCTCCTTTTTCTGTCCCTTCGGAATTAAGAGTGTTCTTAACATCATAGTCCCTTTTCGGTTTAATGTCCCTTCGGAATTAAGAATGGTCTTAAAACATAGTCCCTTCAATAATATATGTCCTTTCGGAATAAAGAGTACTTTTCAGATCATAGTCCCCTTTTGAAATAATAATGTCCCATCGGAATTAAGAATGATCTTAACTGTATATAAATATTCTTTCAATATTTTAATTGAGGAGAAATCAAAAAGTGAAAATGGTGGTATCACCATATTTGAGTGGTCGTAGTGTCATATTGATACTTTGGAGAAATTAAAGTTAGAATGGTGGTTACACCATATATGAGTGGTCTCAGCACCATAACAGAGTGGTAACAATACCATATTAAAGTGGTTTCAGTATTAAAGAGTGGTCTTAGTACCATATTTGAAGGTGTAAATCTCGAACGGTTTTCTACAGTGCAGTAGTTAACCGCACAGTTGTAACTGAGCTTGTTCTATCCTGGAGGCGGCGTGGTTGATGGTCTGTCATGCACAATTTTGAGCAGTGCCACGAAACGTCTTAAAGAGAGCGACCTGGTCGTGACTCAACCTAATAACAACTTCGGTAGATAATAGAATTTGGCAATCCAAATACAACAGTTTGGAAATCCAAAAACAACAAAATGCAAATATGCAATCATGATAAAACTTATCAGACAAGAAAAAAAATCTACGGATGCATTTGTTTCAGAGAAAACATGTTATTGTTATCAAATGAGCCCAAAGTAATTCATTTGGATAAGAATGAATCAATTTTCTTAGAGGTGTTACTCCTACTCTCTATGATATTATAGATAGAGAAACATTCTGTATGTCGGTATGTACTGGTTTCCATGTCAATGGAGTTGGGGCTCAAATTATCAAGGCCCCATAAATTGACAGCTCTAATTGGAGGGGTATATCCTCTGTGAAACCCCTTAAGCTATCTAATCATGTTTTGCAATTTAGCCATTTGTGTGGATATTGAAAAAAAATAAAGTCTTCAATGCAATTTTCCTATATTAAATGTTATATTGTTGGTGGTATTAAAAAAGATAAGGATTTATATTATATTTGTTAAACTATTGTTGTTATTTAAAAAGATAAACATGGTTTTTTTGGGTTTTTTACAATTTGAAAGTCATAAATATTTCTACTTATAATTTTAATCAAAATCAAAATTTCATATAAAATACCGTTCATAATTTATACATTAGCACAATAAAAAGAGTCGATGTTTTTTCGCTAGTAAATATATAAAGAAAGTAGAATATTTTGGACCAACTTTTTCTCCTTTCAATTATACCCTTAAACAAATTTAACGATAATAATGCTATTTTGTTGATGTCAATAAAAAAGATAAGAATTTATATTATAGGGTTAATTAAGTTTTTAGTCCCTATAAATATTCACAGTTTTGTTTTTAGTCCTACAAAATAAAATCACACTTTTTAGTCCCTATGACATTTTCCTTAAGCATTTTAAGGACCAAAACTATTGATGGAAATTTTTAACAGAGACTAAAAGTGTTGATGGTAAAATTTATAGGGACTAAAAATGTGGAAAATTTTATAGGACTAAAAAGTGTGATTTTATTTTGTATGGACTAAAAACAAAATTGTGAATATTTATAGGACTAAAAACTTAATTAACCCTAATTTTAATTAAAATCAAATAAATTTTAATCACAATTTCATAAAAACTGCTGCTCTTAATTTATATCCATTAAAAAAATAAAGAGCGCGAAATTGTGGTCCCTTTTCTTTAATCTTCCTTTTTCCAGACGGTAATGATTCCTTCGTTATCTCTCTTTATAACCAGTTGAATCTTGTGTTCTTATTTAATTATAGTAGACTAGATACATTTCATTGATTGATACATTAATTGGTCATGTTTGTTCACAATGAACATTAATAAGTTAGACAAGTTAGAACAGGATTGATACATTGTGCTGCTGTTTTTAAATTCCACATGATTTGAATACTTTCAAATAATCTGAAGTCTGAAGATTGATCGATAAAACACATCATTCATCAGGCAATAGCATTATATAGCAAATTACTATCCATTCCATGTCAGTTAACATCTTTGCTTACAGAAAATACATATAACATCTTAAAGAGTTAATACATAAATAGAATGCAGTGGTGAGATAGAGCCTAAGTTCCTCTGAGGAAAAGTAATGTTCTGTCAGAAACTGATCCACATCGTTGACGATACGATTTTTATTTCCCGGTATCACTTCCTGCTCCTAGAAGAATAGTCTGTCCTCAAGAATAAGATGAGTAAATCTGCTGCATAGATGTAGTCCATCCTCTCAAGTAGCATCATTAAAAACCAAGTATTTCCATATAAGCTTTAAGCATTTATCGTAAGTTATTTCTTTTCCTAAAACAATTAAAGCTTATCGTATGTTCTGTCGCATTTATCGCAATTATGATTGTCACCTATGTGTAAGATTTGGGTAGCTTGGATGGAATTTTGGGAGTAGACAATTATGGAACTTATAGCGCTAATTGAATTAACAACTAACTGGCAGGTATGGGAATGTTACCTAAAAATTGAAGTTACTTCCTACTTCAGAGGTTCTTGTGTCCGGGCTAAAAAAGAACACTGGGAAATTAACAACTAAATGCTTGAAGCTTATATGAAAAGAAATTGACTTTATTTTAACAAGCTGAGCTGAAGGTAGGATTGAAGGATAATATACAACCAAATAGAAAAAGGACACTACTGGATTATATGCAGTGGCAGCAGTAAAGATTCAACTGACAACACCAATAACACGACAAAAGCTGTAAGGCATAAGCCTATATTTTATAACGTGCTTGCTTGGTGTCTAATACTCCCCAAAGAAACATTGATTGATAGGGTATTAAGAACCAAAGTCATAATTTTATATTAATGTATTCATGGTCATTTGGTTCACCGAAATTCTACTTGTTGTGAAAGTGACTCAAAATTGGAGAAATTGAAGTTTGCTGAAGTTGTCAAAATCGGAGTACGATTTTTGGACCAGAGTTGACACTTCCCATTCGTAAAAAATCGGAGCATGATCTGGCAAAATCGGAGTACGATTGTGCGCAGAGTCATAAAAATAAAACGTATTTTTGGGCCTGATTTTGTTCCAATTTATGAGAGACTCGTTTATTATAAATATAAGCTTTGTATCAGAGTAAACCTTGAGATAGAGGGGGCTGAAACAAAGGTTTAGAAAGGCAACAACAAAACTATGGTTTGTATAGAGTTTGTCTCTTTGGCAACAAACACTAGGGTTTGAGGGTTAATTCACCTTGGGAAACACTATTAGGATTGAGTCTCTTGGTTACGGGAAGAGATTGAGACTTTGAGTAGAATTAGGCGGGAGACTTATTCTTGTAACCCATTGATATCTCTTTTGTAAGGTTACTCATTATTATAGTGAAACGGAGGGCTGCTCTCTCCCCTAGACTAGGTCAATTTGGATAGAACTGGGTCAACAAATTCTTTTGTATTCTCTCTTCCTTTCTCTCTCGCTGTTTTCTACTTTTGGCTTGTGTTTATAATTGTTCCATACACTTTATTTTGGATGCTTGAATATCCCTTACTCCACACATCAAGTTTGTTATTGGTGTGTTTTTTTATCAAATTCACAACACTACCAAAGTCATCACTCATCTAAACATGCACTTGGTGCCTACCTTCTTCAATATGTTTGTTACCTGTCTCTTAATTGATAATAATAATTTAAGGGTTCTTCGCTCATACATTGCAAAAGTGACCAAGAAACCAAAAGTTTATCTATCTGTCTATGCCTAATACACTACCCTTTTAAAATTAAATGATTATTCCTTATGCAGCAAATAAACCAAATCTTTGTAAACATCATGAGTAAAAACTAAATCAATTAAGAATAATTTTCATAGCAGCACATAGATCATCAAACCACCAAATCCAACAATGTCGCGCAGCTAATGAAACAAAGCAGAGAATAGAGAAACTACTAGTTACTTACATAATCATGTATCTTCCCAATAAGCAAAGAATAGAGAAACTACTAGTTCTTGGGTTAGTCACCGTATCTTTGATTTTTATCCTTCTTGTAATAAATATTGATTGATTAATGATAATAGTTAACTTTGTTTTGGTAAAAAAAAAACTATTTAATAGATTTTTTGTATATATAAGATAAAATTATTTAATTGAAACATTACATTAATATAATTTTATTTAATATCTTTAAACATTCGACAATGTTAACAATATAACTATTTTTTATATATTTGCAACAACGTCATGTTACACCAACGGAGAGACGGGTACTCACATAACCGTCTTTCTGTTCTTTTTATTACGCTAACGCCTGTAAATTATCGACTATATTTTATAGAAATTTGCGTGTAAATCACAAAGAATACTTTTTATAAATTTTTTGATATAGATTAAAATTATGGACAAAACTTAGATACAGTGCCATACCTACTGTTGGTCTTGTTCTCCACTCACGACACGACACGTGTATCATTTTCAACATCCTAAAAAAAAAAGAAAATAACAGTGTTACTTTTCCATCTTGTTTTCACGGATGACTCCAACAAATAACATCCTCTTTCTACGAGATCAACACGCCACCACCACCACTGTCCATGAAAATTTTCCCTTCCGACCATTTTTTTAATGTCAAAAAACTTCATACTAGAGCATCCTAAGCATTCAATTTTCAGTGGACTTTGATTTTGATTTTATTTGGGTATCTACTTCTGAAGATGAAAGGACTCTTTGATTTGGCCTTCACTTTGTTTTCTTGCCTTTTTACTTGGAATAACTTAAGTATTCATAGCTTTTGTTGCCTAGAGAGAGAAAATTGGAGAGAAGACGTTCGTGGTAGCTGATTGAAGAGGATATCCAACAATCAATCTTCACTTAAACATCTCAAATTAGAAGATATAATATTGAATCAACTAAGAAAAGGATTTGGAATCAGCTACCTGAAAATCAAAGTTAAAAAATTGATCTTGAAAAAGGTGTGGTTGTGGTACATTTTCTTAGACGGTGCGACGAGAGCGGTGGTTTTGGCCCCATTGAAGAAGAGAACGATACTAGAAATTACAGAAAACGTCACAGTGTTATTAGTTAACAAGTGATTACAGAAAACTTCACGGTGTTTTTAGTTAACGAGTGATGTGTAAAAAACAATACACGTGTTATATTTTAATTGGGAACATGACCAACAGTAGGTGTGGTACTGTATTTAAGTTTTCTCCTAAAATCATATGTATAGTGTCGCGCCATTTTTCGGAGATCAAGGCTATTTGATTAGCGTTTGACTCACTATTTTATTTCACGACTGAACATTTAATTTTAAGAGAAAAGGGGAAAAAAAAGTTCGAAACACCCCTTTTAAAAGATTTAGGGTTCGGGGGTTAGTTACATAAAGGGAAGGTGTTAGCACCCTTTATGTCCGTAGTACTCTACGGGAACCTCTTGATTTTATTTAATGTTTTGTGCTATAAACTTGCTTGTTTTAAAAAATGGAATTTGAAATAATAAAAGAAAAAGAGTTTAAAGTGATAAAGGAAAAAAAGAGACCTATTTATCTACATTTTTTATTGATTTGGAAGGACGAGTGTCCTTTGCCTACGTACCCGTGAGGGATCAAAACCTCGTAGTTCGGGGTAGAAATTGACGTTTGATTTGTTTTTG
>Ga0228711_1001739_pt1 | contig 32617 bp, 9 predicted proteins | sample MedpolnodulmetaG_2_FD_177996 | JGI IMG/M metagenome (GOLD analysis project Ga0228711, IMG submission 177996) | Root nodule microbial communities from Medicago polymorpha collected in Santa Monica, California, United States - brown nodules | ecosystem: Host-associated > Plants > Roots > Nodule... | reverse complement strand
ATATGTCAAGTGATGGTGAATTGTTGGTGAATGCATATATGCTAAATGATTGGTGATGATATGGTGAATTGTTTGTGTGAACATATGCATTGAGTCGAGTCATATGTTCATGCATACATGATTGATGGTGACAGATGTTTATATCCAAAATGTAAGACGGATGTGAAATCTTACATACGATGTTTTTGTTGCATCGAAGGTGACGACCTTGAGGTGATTTGGTACCGCATGCATCTAGAAGAGTCTAGAACATTGCATGCATTTGAATAATTGATGAGTCGTGTCATAATTGAATATGTGACTTGGTTAATTTGTGCATTGGTGAAAGTTGGTGAATGTTGTGATTATGTGCATTGGTGTATATGTACTTTGTGGATTTTTGTGGGAATATTTGAGTTAGGCTCTAATTGCATGTCTTACTTGTTGGTGCTTATACACTTGATGAATATATTTGATGACAACCATTTTGATAATAGTAATGAGGTGAGAATTGTATATGTATATACATATGATGTGATGATTTCTTTGATAATGATGATTGCTTGTTTATAACCTTGAAATGATGAATTGTACTTGTTGAGTTAAGTATGCTAAATGAGGAATAAGGTGAGTAATTCTTTCCTTGATTGATGTTGATAAATGACGAGCTTATGTCGATGACTTGATTAGAGATTAAATATGTTTGTTATGCTATGTTAGTAATGTGATAGCTTGAGGGGTAAAGAATGGGGGATAATAATCATGTGATGTTAGTATTCTAGGAAGGATGAGTATTTATATGTGTTATGTATGAATCCTTGAATGCTTATGTTTTCATATGTTGATTATGATTGATGTGAAGCTTACCCCCAGTGGTCTGTGGTGGACCGCCTACCTATTTGTATGAATGGGTAGACGGCATGCAGGAGTAGTTGTTGGTTGCTTGGTGAGTGCTTGGATAGTGGGAGCTATCTCAGTTATCATTTCCTTTGGAGTCTTATAGTAGGCTCTGATCTAGGATGTCTGTCTTTATGATTATTCTAGATTGTTTATGCTGGATTTATGTTGTTGAGATTTTGCCCAGATGTCGGGACTTGGAGATTTTTATGATGATGTATATTGATTTTATGACATGTATGTTTTGGAGATGTATGACTTATATCCGCTACGACTGTTGATGAATCTTATATATGCATGTTGTTTGAATTTTGATTGAAGACGTAGCGTCTATTTCTTGAATATTTATATTATTCGCGTGTATTATCGCTTTAATAGAAATAGGGCGTTACAGTAATCACTACCTATCTACCTCAAGAGGATTCGTGCTTCACTGAGTTATTGAATAATCAATCTTATTAGTATCTTGTTCATTAGAAATTGATTTGAATTTTATTTTAATAAAATTGCATTTGCACCAGTTAGCATCAGATGTATCTTAACTTCAATCAAAAAATCAAATCTTAATTTCAGTTTTAGAAAATAAAAAAAGATGGATGTCTACCATCAAAAAGATGTTGTGTTGACCAACACACTAACACATCATATATCTTCCATTGCTCTGATCTCAGCCATAAATCGCTTTCGTCCACCTCAATTGCTTCACCATTTTTGCCATATCATGTGGATGTGCAATCCATAGATTAATCAATCTCCCCTTGACATGAAAATCAATTTTCCATCAACAATTTATGAAACTTTAGTTATTTTTAAAGCTTTACCTACAAATGGAAGTTATTCAACAAAAACAAAATTTTAACAAAGAATAAAAAAGTAAACATTTATAACAATACATTACAGAATGATATTCTTAATCTAAAATAACCATTATTTGACAACTTCGTAGGAGAGGAGAGACTCATAACTAAACTATGAATCTAATTTCTGTGTCTGGCATTAAACAAACACCAAACAAATATGAAATGTGTATTTATAAAGAATATGGCAGACAATTGTTGGAATACAACAACAACAACAAAAACGAATAAGTTGCTATTATACAAAATAAGGATGCAATGTTTAGGTTGGGTGAAGAGTATATGCAATGCTTAGTTTACCTGTGTGGAATGGAGTAAGTTGCTGAGATATGATATGCAGCGATTTCAGTTTGCACGGTTAAGCAATTCTTTGGAAATAGATGGAATTAATTGTTTTTCATTTACTATGCAACTAATTAGGCTAGAAAATAGGGCAGATTGCAACTGAATTTGACTTAGGCTAGTAAGTAGGGTAGATTTCCAAAGCTTCACATTCCAACTAATTCTATCACCGTAAACAACATATACCCAACTGAATTTTCACTTATTTTTTAAAGGAAAAATTTGAAATTCAAACTGGCATGGATTTGGGAGGGAAATATTTTTAAGGTTAACCTGATTAGCATTTAATGCTGCGAAATTAGAGCCAAAATTTTAGGGTTTAGTGGTTGCAAACCTAATAACTTTTAAGAATAAGGGATTAAGATTATAGAGAATAAAAGCATTATTCTTCCATTTTTAATGAACATGCACCGACAATGTACTACAATTTTACAATGTCATCCAATGAAAATCTTTTTTTTTGAAAGATCCAATGCAAATCTATCAATCTCTCATATCATAAAACTAATTTTAAAATGAGTTTAATTAGTATACTATGTCTGTATACAATTATTTTATACATGTATCATAAAACTAATTTCAAAATGAGTTTAATTAATATATTATGTCGATGTACAATTATTTTACACATGTATCCAACGATGTGTTGTCACATCAATTAATAAATATAAAAATTCATATGTCTTCATATTCAATAATTGACGTGACATTACATCATTTTTGATACATGTGTAAAATAATTGTACATTGACATAATATACTAATTAAATCATTTTAGAATATTTATGTGATTTGACATAGTATACTCATTGGATATCGATTTTCTTTGGTGTTTATCCCAAAAAAAATTATGCTACAATCTAAGATAAGGAAGATCTTAGAACTTAAAATAGTATTTTACATTTACCTCCTTTCAAAAATACTAGAGTGACTTAAATCCGAAACTTTTCCATCTTATTGTTAGGATTCAAACCCAACCATGTTTACAGGGTGCATTTGATCAGCTTATAAAATGTAGGATATGATTGTTCAAAATAAAAATAACGAAGGGCATGGCGTTATACATAAACTAACATTTTTATTTCTCACTATACTTACGGTTTAACAAATCAAACGTAGTACAACTTCATGTCAACAATTTAACAAATGAACGTAGTACAACTACACGTCAACTGAGTTAAGCTCACTCACTTAATAGTCTAATCTATTTTTATACCACTATATCAAACTCTTGTCTTTTTTTTTAATGAAATTATCTTCGTTATGAGGTTTCCTTCATTTTTTTTGTTGTCAAGTAGCCTAATTGTTAGAATTCATCTTTTTCATGCTGAATAAGTGGGGTGTCCGAGCCCCGACCTCTCCATATAACAAAGCATATTCCTTCATTTTTTTAAGGACACGTTCCTTCAAAAATTTTGTTTTAAAGAATGTTCCTTCAATTTTATTCTCACTAAACCTTAACCAATCGTATTTTTATGATATTATAAGAAAATTTTAGAAGTATCAAAAATACAAATATACTTTATCACCTGATTTCCTTGCTACTGTTCTGTGACTGGGAAGCCATCGACGCTTTTGGAAATCTTCTGCTCCTGCTTCTTCTTTTTCTGTTACCAACCTTTTCGCGGTAATTTTTTTCCTTCTTCTTGCATTTGAAGCCTATTTTTTATTTTCTCAATATCAAAATTGCATGTCCACTCAATACCCACATGCTATTTTCTGCTTTCATTTGTATTTCTTTAATTTCATCTTATACCCAGATAAAATTAGTTCAGTTAGAGTCTAATTTGTCAATAAAAATTGAATTTTTAGGTTCAAATTGAATTTTGAGTTTAAATTTGATACAACATGGGTGCATTTAATATATGTGATTTCTAAGATTGATATGATTAAAGTTCATTTGTTTTTTTAATAATTTGACGATTATAATTGATTGACAGTGTAAAAATTATTTACACCGGTATGCAGGCGTTACATACCGGTTAAATCTTTGATTTTATGTGGGGAGATTTGCGGATAGTACTGTTGAAGCTTCATAATTTCAATTCATGTGTTGCCAATAATGCAGGAACATTCTCTTCAGAAAAGGGTAAATTTGTGTTTCTCCTTAACCCATTTTAGGTTGAGAAACTGAAACAACATCATTTTTTGGATTCACAAAAAATGGTGCAAGGTGTGTCATTGAGCACACTAGCAACATGTGGAAAGAGCGGAATCTATGGTTCACCCTTTGAGCCATTTAAACGAACACATATTACATCTGCCACCGGAAAACACTTGGTTTGGAACAAGTGTGGAAAGAGTTTAGTGTTTATTGGGTACCCTTTTGTGTCGAGGCAAAGAAGTGGTTTTAAGGTTGAAGCGGGATGGATGTTTAGAGGTGGAGAACAAGAGTTGGATGCAAGTGTAGAGCAGAGTGAAAGTGCTAATGAAGATATCTTGATGTTCTTTTTTCAACTGGATTTAGCCACAAGAGTGCAGGTGTAGCTGCTTTTACTCTTTTAGTCTTTTATACATAACATGGCTTTAAATTGTGGTTACACTACAAACCTTTATATTGCAAGAAAATACGGCTGTGCGGTTGAAATTGTGGTTGCGATGCTGATGTGGAGAACTCAAAATCTTTTATATTACGGCCGCAATTGCGGTTGCAGACCGCAATTTAAAACCATGATAAATAGTTAAGTGGTGTAGTGCATCTGTCATATCTATGGAAGATTTCTTAATGCTTCATTTGTTTGGAATTTCTGAATGTCAGTGTGCTTTAAACATGGAAGAGTACGACATTGCAAAGCAGCTGCGAAACAAACTTACTGAGGTTAGATTGGTTAGCCACTAATACTGTTATTTGTATCCTATACCAAGCCATGTGGATTGTGTTTACCAGGCCTACTTGAACTAAAAGTGTGTGTGTGTGTGTGTGTTAGCAAAGGGTGTTTTGAATGAACTTGATTTTGTAAAATTTATTTGATTAAAATTGAATTAGATTGGAAGTGGAGTGATTTTTACTCAAACGTTTTTACCAATATTGTTACATGGTGTCTATACGCATATAGCGAAATTTGAACAGATTGCTGTTGTTTGCAATATGCTATTTAGTACAAAATGTTGTCAAATAGTGCTGCTATAGATTTGAATAAACTTCTATTTTCCGCAATTTACGATTGACAACGTTGGTTTTTACCTGAAATTCAAGTATGATGTAGAATTCGGTGTAAAACTTTTGACCTAATATAAAATCATTCTAGTCAAATCGAAGTTTGGAAGCAAGATCAATTTTTATATAAAATAATAAACTAAATGAAAATCATGTTTTCTCGGAGGAAAATTACTTTTCATATCCCCACCCTTTACCCAAACATGCACATAGAGTTTTCAAGTTTTATCAATGGTTTATTGTTTTTCTTCTTACATCTGTTTTTTTACCATTGTATTACCATAGCCTCTTGATTACTTGAATCGATGGCAAGTGTATTGGTCGGTGTATGTCCCTTCGTGTATATGTTTTCAGATCATCTAACTTTTCTGGTATTGGAGCATTGAATGGCAAGAAACTTACTTGATAAATATTTTTTATGAAAGGTTGAAGAAGAGGTAATTAAGCAAAAACAATCAAAAAGGGGAATGTCGTCAAAAAGTGAAGCTCAAGATAAAGCTCTAAGTGTTATACGTCTTCGGTGAGTTGAACTGATGTTTGAGGGGTTGGTAACAATAACGACAATGTGAAAACAAGCTCACTGTAGCTGGCCATTTTTTTGTCTTTCCTCCGTATAATCTGTTGGTCAGCTTGAGCACTGATAGCAAGTAATCCAATTTCGCTTGCAGTTCAGATCTTCAGAGTGCTATCGAGAATGAAGATTATGCCTTGGCTGCTAAATTACGTGATGAAATTTCCAAAGTTGAAGCAGAGTCTCTTGCTGCATCAGCCAAAGCTTTGGCACATGAAAATGCACAATATGTCTTCCGCTTGGGGCAGAAAGTAAAGCATAAAATGTTTGGTAAGTAATTTAAATATCTCCTATCAATACAACAAATTATTATTAGATTTAATTGGCAACATTGATAAAGCTGGATATCTCATAAATGTGGAAAATATGTTTTCCTTTCCTCCTTATTTTTGATTCCTCGATGTACCATGCAGGCTATCGAGCTATAATCGTAGGAATGGATCCAGTATGCAGTGAATCAAGTTCATGGATGGAAAATGCACAAGTTAAGAAGTTGTCTCGTGGTACCGCTCAACCGTTTTATCAGGTTTGATTAGCTTCGGAATATAAATTTCTTTTCTGTGAATTATTCTGTTTCTACATGGTCATATTTTATTACCATAATTTTAAGGGTTTTGCTAACGAGTGCGCTAAGGCCATTCTTTAAGGATTCCATATTAAGAAAATATCCATTTAAAAAGTCGAATACTATATAAGGTGCTTAAGAAAATACCCTTAGGGCACTCATTAGCATTTCCCTAATTTCTTTATAAGCAGTTGATTCTTCTTGTACTCTTCAATTCTTAATATTATTGGTAGTACTTCAACCTACAGAATAGATCATCAAACAATACAAAGCTTCATTTGGATGAAACATTATTTTCAATCTAGTATGCAAAAAGAATATGGATCGTAAATGTATTTATTGTTTTTGATATATTGCCGTATCTGTTTTTCTTATTGTATTAATAGCTGGAATGACTTTGATTAAGAATTGTTCAGACCTTTGATTGGTTTCCCTTTTTCAAATGTCTAGGTTCTTGTTGATGTGCGTGCTGAACCAGATCTACTGGTGGCATATGGTAAAGCTGGACTACTAGGCCCTGTTTGGATGAACAATTTCATTAAGTGTTTATCATAAAAGTGCTTATGTATAAACTATTTTTATAACAAAAAATAAAGTCGAACTGTTTTCTTATAAACTATAAGTTGTTTTCATGAGTTATTCTAGAGAGGTTATGGAAAAAGCTGAAAACGGATTATGAAGTGTCGTAAGTTATTTTCGTCAGCTCTCCCAAACAGTCTCACATTATATTTGATGGTGCCACTCATTAATCTTTCGTGCACACAGACAATTTGTTACTTACCTACAACTGCTTTTCTGTACATTTCGACATTTCACTTACACCAGTTACATTTACAATTAATATTATTACTTCATTGGCGTTGGTTTCTGTGGTATGAGTTTCCGTGTTGTTCTTGGTTTCTTTCTAAAAACAAATACATGCAGATTTGATTTTCTCCTTCTCTTTTGCAGTTGCAGAGGAGAATCTTTTAGTACCTGACAAACCAGACAAAGTAAGTGTATCTATACTTGAAAAGAAATGCACTATGCTGTTATTTCTCCTATTTAATTGGTGCTTTATAACTGTTTTCAGGGAAGATTCGATCACCCCTACATGTCTTTTCTGTTCTATGGAATGGATTCAGCTGGAGATTTCATCCCTATTAAGCAACTTCGGGAGAAGTACAATAAACCACGCCATGAAATACCCTTTGACCCACCAACCGATGAAGATGGTGGAAAATCTTAAATTACTTATGTGAGACTATGTGCAATGTTCATACCAGCTTCTGGTGATTGGGATTGAAAATCTTGATATGATATATTGAAAGAATCGGTTGAATTGCCATGGAGAAGAGTAGAAAACTTAAGGACCAAAAAGCATTCCTTTTGTTGCTTGTGCAATGATAGCTACCTCGCCTCTCTATAAGGTTACTCACATTGCATTCTGTTGTATAAGTTTTCATTTTGTATGATTTAATCTGTACTGAAGGTACTTACTCAACCCTTCATCATATGTCTGTACATAAAGTTGATGAGAAAAGGTTGCCTCATATTTCCATCCTAAAATGGGAGAGGTTGTGGTTATAATTGAGCATATAATAATAGTCTATGCAAATAAATATTGTTTAGTTACTGCAAGTTAGTATATGCATTTTTTTTTCTCTTTAATTTAATTTTTTGATTTCGTTCCTGCGAAGTAAAAAATCACGAGTATTGATCTCTTACGTCATCCTCTATTACAAAACATTCAGGGGACAAACAACGGTAACAAAATGGTAAAAATAGTGGGTGGTGGTGGTGGGAAGCTGTGAGCATTGTTGCCTTAGCCAAATTATGACCAACATTGTTTGTTGATCTTCTAACAAAAGTGATACCAAAGTTTGGTGATTGAGGTAGAAGATTGATGCAGACCTTAGTAATAGTAGCACCTAGGTCATAGTTATATTCCTTTGGGCTGTAAATGCAATCAACTACCACTTGACAGCCATGCTCAAAGATGATGTAGTGCAACACTTTCAAGAGGCTGATTCTTCTTCAAAAGTTGGAAGATGAAAATGGATTCCTTTTTAACACGCAAAATAGAAAGTGCCAACAAAATCTCTAATGCACATGGCAGTTTAGTACAATTGTGATCTCCAGAGAAACTTGTTTCCATATTGCACTTGAGGATGCCCCTCAAAGGAGGACCAAATTTGAACCTGCTGCATGTTTGTCTGCACTGATGAATGATCTCCAATCAGAGTGGCTTGACATCTATCTACCAAACATGATTGAGCTTCAAAGTTCTTTGTTGAAGCGTGTTTGATGCACAGGGGAGAGAACTTAGGAAGGAGAGGAGAATAGAGAAATCATTCACTTTCTTTTTGGATGCGATCATTCACCTTATTTGAGATAGTATTTTTGTAGAGAATGATAAAGTGATATTTATGATTAATATATTTATAATTGTAAAGGTATTATAATAAAATTGAAAGGATTTACATAATTTTATCTAAGCCCTTGATAATTATCATTCACTTTCTAAATATATTGTAATCCTTAGAAAAATGACGGATTGGTTTGTTGATTGTTTTTTGTAAGAAACCACCGTAATTAGGGTATTTGACATTCGCTTGACTCCACACAATATCTCCATTAGCTTTAATCATTTGAATCGACTATGAGACTAATCTCTACATGAGTGTTTAGGTCGCAACTTAAAACTCTTTGCCCCTTTCAAAAACATGTTATTGAGGATATAATCTTGGTTCTCCCTACAACTTTAGCTTAATCAGAAGAGAGTCACATTCATTTGACTGATAAATTTTTGTTGATTTACTCATGGATAAGCTATATTCATACCTTTTCAAATTCATATTTTTGCTTAAAAAAGAAAAACAAATTCATTTCGTTTTTTCCAATTCCCGCTAAGCTATATTAACAACACAAACACAACACAAAGAACAAACACAACAATGACACTTTACATGCCATTGTTCAGAACATGTTCAACCCTGCGCCATCTCACACAACTCCACGCACACCTCGTCGTAACTTCATTCCACAACAACCCACTTGCTTCCACAAAGCTTCTTGAATCATATTCCCAAATGGGTTCTCTTCAATCATCAAGACTCGTTTTTTACACACACCCTTCCCCTGATTCCTTCATGTTTAGCGTCCTCATCAAATGCCATCTCTGGAATCATCTTTTTCGCGAAGTTCTTTCACTTTACAATCATCACATACAAATGGGTTCAAAATTGATGAAAGATTGTGCTTTTTTGTATCCTTCTGTTATTAGAGCTGTTACTGGTGTTGGTGAGTTGGTTGTTGGAAGAAAGTTACATGGAAGGATTTTAAAATCTGGGTTTTGCGAGGATCGCGTTATTGGGACTTCGTTGGTTGGAATGTATGGGGAGTTATGTTTTTTAAGGGATGCGAAGAAAGTGTTTGATGAAATGTGTGTGAGAGATTTGGTTTTATGGAGTTCGATTATATCGTGTTATGTTGATAATGGGGTTTATAGAGAAGGGTTAGAGATGTTTCGTTCGATGATTTGTGAAGGGATTAGACCGGATTCGGTTATGTTGCTTAGTGTAGCGGAGGCTTGTGGGAAAATTGGTTGTTTGAGGTTGGCGAAATCGGTTCATGGGTATGTGATGAGAGAAGGGATGGTTGGTGATGGGAGTTTGAGTAATTCGCTTATTGTTATGTATAGTCAGTGTGGTTACTTGTGTAGAGCGAAAAGGTTGTTTGAATGTATTGATGATCGGAGTACTTCTTGTTGGACTTCTATGATTTCGGCGTATAATCAAAATGAGTGTTTTGAAGAGGCGTTGGATGTTTTTATTAAGATGCAAGGTTCGGAGGTGGAACCGAATGACGTGACGATGATTAGTGTTCTGAATTCATGTGCTAGATTAGGTTGGTTAAAAGAGGGGAAATCGGTTCATTGCTTTGTTTTAAGGAATGCAATGGGTGTTACTGGTCTTGATCTTGGGCCTGCACTAATAGATTTCTATGCAGCGTGCTGGAAAATGAGTAGTTGTGAAAAGCTTCTTCATTTAATAGGAAACGAAAACATTGTATCGTGGAATACACTAATATCATTTTATGCTCGAGAGGGTTTAAATGATGAAGCCATGGCGTTCTTTGCGTGTATGGTAGCAAAGGGGCTAATGCCAGACTCATTTAGCTTAGCAAGTTCAATTTCAGCAAGTGCAAGTTCTGGTTCAATACAATTTGGACAGCAGATACATGGCCATGTCATGAAAAGAGGTTTCTTTGATGAATTCGTTCAGAATTCTTTGATGGATATGTATTCAAAATGTGGCTTTCTGGATTCGGCATACACAATTTTTAACAAGATCAAGCAGAAAAGCATTGTGGCATGGAACTGTATGATTTGTGGGTTTTCTCAGAATGGAATTTCAGTAGAAGCACTCAGCCTATTTGATGAGATGTTCAAAAATTGCCTCACGATTAACGAAGTAACCTTTTTAAGTGCAATTCAAGCTTGCTCCAATTTGGGTTATCTTGACAAGGGAAAATGGATTCACCATAAAATCATCGTAACTGGTAATCAGAACGATCTATATATCGATACAGCTTTGGTAGACATGTATGCAAAGTGTGGAGACCTTCAAACAGCCCGAAAAGTTTTCGATAGCATAGTCGAGAAAAGTGTGGTGTCATGGAGTACCATGATTGCTGCTCATGGCATACATGGTCAAATAAATGCTGCCACCTCACTCTTCCATAAGATGGTTCTCTCAAATATCAAACCGAATGAAGTAACCTTCATGAATATCTTATCTGCCTGCAGGCATGCTGGATCAGTGAAAGAAGGGAAGTTTTATTTTAACACTATGAGGGATTATTATGGCATAGTGCCTAATGTAGAACATTTTGCCTCCATAGTTGACCTTCTAAGTCGTGCTGGTGATATCAACGGAGCCTATGAAATAATTAAATCGATACGCACGCCAGTGGCTGCTAGCATATGGGGAGCTTTACTTAACGGTTGTCGAATACACGGGAGGATGGACATGATTGAGTACATCGCTGAAGAACTCAGAGGAATAAGTACAGATGATACAGGGTACTATACTTTGTTATCTAACATATATGCTGAAGGAGGGAACTGGTATGAATCAAGAAAGGTGAGATCAAAGATGGAAGGAATGGGCCTGAAAAAGGTACCTGGCTACAGTACAGTTGAGATAGATAGGAAAATCTATAGATTTGGATCTGGAGATACTTCTGAATGGCAAGTGAAAGAAATTTGCATGTTTTTAGAAAATTTTCAAAGCTTGGCACAGGAACAAGGATCTGATGTAGAATGCTTTATGTATAACAATACTACTACTAGAGGTGGTGTGTTTTTTGATGATTTTAGTGTATATAACTTGCAGAGAGAAGCAAGCAATCACATTGGGAATAAATCAGTCCTACTTTAGAACTATACCAATTTCTTAGGATTCTTTGAGATTTTATCCTTATGGTAGTTCATGTTCTGTGGAGAAATGATTTATCAATCATAGATGATGAATATTAGTAATGCACTCTTTTAGAAACATTTTAACACACATTATTGATCTATTCTCTGAAAAATCAATTTAAAGAAATTCACTGAATTCAGTAGCTCACACCTTGATTTTTGTGCTCCATTTCATCTCACTAAAACATTTGTAATGACTATGCCCCAATCTGTATCAATGATAAACTTGTAAAAAGTATAGCATGAGTTTTTCGGTTCGGGTAAATTTCTATGGCTTCAAGGCTTCTTCCTGTCTTGGAATATTTCATGACTTTTTGAATGCATTATAGACTAAAAGTCTAAAACTAATGTAAATTTCCAATTCTATTGCTAAAGTGATGTTATTTCATGACTTAAAATCTATATTTTTTTTTTCATCAATCCATTGAAAGTATACCGACCAAATATAGAGAACATTGTTCTCACATCGTTGTTGTTTTGAAGTTTCATCTTCGTGAACTTAACATGTCCATCTGAACCAATTAACAAAAGACGATACTCAACACTAGTCACTCTTCTTGTACTAAAATAGTTGAGAAGACCATTCATTTGGTTCAGTTGGTCCTTTCAAATCAGACAATGTAACATCATCACCAATCCTGACCTTAGGAATTGAAATTTTCGGTGGTAAAGGTCGTATCGTCCCACTAGACTCTACTGCTGATGGAAGTTGAGTTTCCTCAACTATGATTTATTTTGCTTCAAGCGATTGACGCTGAGGAAGAAACTATGTCCCTCATATGTGGGTTCCCTAACTTCTTCAATAGAGCTCTAGGTACGGTTATTTTCGAGGTTTTTAAGCTACACTAAAAAATGCATTAAGTAAAGATAAAGACAAATGTAAATGGATAAAATGCAAAAAAATAAAATTGTTTGATCGATTGATTGGATGTGTCAACTATAATGTGTGTATGTGTACACACACTAAGTCTATTAGCTAAACGACGTGGCCTATAGCATTAAGCCTTTGCTCGGCTAATTTCACAGGTTGTGTGTTAACTCCCTTGCTAGTGCGATCTTGGCGCCCCACATTCGGCTTTAGTCTCCTCTTCTCGACATGATCCATTCATAGAGTCTTTAGTGCGCAACTCCACTAGTGATCATGTCTTTAAAGCAGTTTGTCGTGCTACGAACATGAAACTTAATTTTATTACATCATTGTCCAATCTCAACATATTTTGACTCAATTTCTACGACTTTGAAGATTCACATTCCGAATTAATGGTCTCGAGAAAGAATCAACTTACTCGAGTTGATCACCTACTTATGTGTAAACAATAAGGATAATGCTCTCAATAATCAATGTTGCATTAAATTTAAAAATGACAAACGACAATTGAATCGGAATAAATTTTTTCTACAAATGTAACAATTAAAAGGGAAAAGAGGAAGGTATTTATATTTGTTAAATTCAAGTATTTATTTTGATCGAAGCGCATAATTGAATGATTAATTTGTCTATTTACTATTTGTAAAAAAAATTGTGTCTATTCCACTAAACATATCTATATCAATTTTTTTAATTATTATTAGATTTTTCTTAGTAGTGTAATTATTATTAGATCTTTATTTTTTTCGGTGCACATTATTAGAATTTTGGGTTTTTATTTAAAAATATATTTCTTTTTTTTTTTGGTCAGGAAAAATATATTTCTTTTAATTAAAGTAAAAAGTTAAGTAAGCAGTGATAAATAAGAAAAATGAATTAATTGATTTATTAAAATGAAATAAAGGAATTGGTCAAAGAGGAAGCTAGATTTGACATGACAGAGGAAAGGAAAGATAGCTGATGGAAAAGGACAAAGCAGCAGCATAGCAGAGACAGAGAGGACAGAAATGGGGTATCAAATCAAGTTATCTTATGTTAGGTGTGTGCTTTGAGGAAAGTACATACGTGTCTCCTTTATTAGATTATACACTTTTTAGGTAGAGACATGGTTTATTTTGGTTACTTACAACTACCACCAAGTACCTACAATTAGAATGAAAAACACTGTATGTCTAGATCAACACAAATTAATTTTGATAAATTGATTTTACTTAAAATGAGTTAAATGAGTTGAGTTAAAATGATTTATATAAATTTTGGTATAAAATCACATTGAAATTCAAAAGGTACAAATCAAAGCTATTAAATTAGAATCAATTCCATAAGTAAAATTATTTTTTATCAATTATGTTAAAATGATTTTTACATCTTTGAAAATCAATTTTTCTCAAATGTAATTAACAAAATTGCTAGCGACGTTCATTTTAACACATTTTTTGACATTTATTTTTTTATTTGATAAAATACATGTACGTGGATTCCGTCACTTTATGTAGAACTTATTTACAAAATGACATTATTCATCCAATAAAAGAGCAAATGTTAAAAATAATATGATAAAATGAGTATCTTCTTAAAATTATATAATAGGAATAATGTTGTCGAATTAGGTTATCATTTGCAACAGGAAAAAGTCCAGAAGTGACATGTATCAAGGATTGGAACCGATGAAGTAATTTGTGTTTTTTCTACTTATAAATAGGATAGGGATTATTTCATATTATTTATTATAGACGATGAAGCTAGGAGGGATTAAGTTTCTCTTTGAGTTTTACTTGAATTTTGTCAATCCAACCGTTTTCTCATATTCTATTAACTAATTAAACATACGAAATATAAAACAACATGGACATTTATATAGCTATGAGATTTTGTAGTCAACATTCGATCATAATCTTGAAATGTTTATGAACACACTTAAGCTATGAAGTATCAAATAGTTTTAAAATGACAAAATTACATTTTTAATTTTGTAATTTCGATCAATTTGCATATGAATTTTCAAATTTTATAGTTTTATTTTTGTATGACCTTTCAATCTTCAAATATATAGTCATATATGTTTGCACAAGAATGTTAGATTTGAAACTTCAAAATCCATATAAAAATTGACCAAAAGGACAAAATAAAAATAAAAAAAGATAAAGGACCAAATTGTTACATAAAATTAAGCAAGTAATTTTTCCTTTTAAAATTTTATAACAAAATTGTGCAGTTAATATAGCTTATACTTTCAGGGCTAGATTAGTGATATTCAATGTTTGTAATGAGTTTTATTAAACGAATTAACTCGAATCAATGTTATATCCCCTCCACATTTTATATATGTGAGAGGCCTTTTTTTTTTTTTTTTTAGTTTAAAATTTTTTTTTCTTTTTTTTTTTTTTTTTTAGGGTAAACAGTGTTTTACCCTCTGTAATATAGGTCATTTTTTGTTTTCCATCCCGTACTTTTTTTTAAATTTCCGTCCTTGTAATTTGAAGATTTTTTGGTTTTGGACCTTCATGGCGAATTTTGCCCCTGTAATTTGAGCAAATTTCGGTTTACCTCTTTCATATCATCGATTTTGTACACTCAAAATTCATGAAGGTCCAAAACCAAAAATCTTTAATTACAAGGACAAAAACTAAAAAAAAATTATTACAGGGTGGAAAACCAGAAATGACATATATTACAAGGGGTAAAACACTCTTAACCCTTTTTTTATTTGATTAAAGCGAGAAAAATTAAATGGCAAATAGAAGGAGGTCTGAAGCTTAATACATCATAGAGACCCTAAAGTCCCTAGCCAAGCAAACAAGAAACAAACAATAAGTGCCAACTAAAACCAATGTCAACTAAATCAAAATTATGCTATGAATATGAGCGAAATTCAAAGTTGTACTCGATATAGAAAACAATTGATACACCTAAAGCTAAAGCCCCAAGGTTGAATGCGCATCTGGGTTTCTAACAGTCCAGTAGAGCCAAGAAAGTGAAGTGTAACATAATAAGCCCTACGCAGCAGAAAACAGGGGGAATAAACCATCCTGCAAAAAAAGGATCTTATAATGGATGAACCACTTTAGAGATATCCTTCTGAGCACGGGTTCTAATTCCTACTAAGTTGAAACTAGCAGACTTCTTTTGTTTCTTATTGGTTAAAGAAGTGTTGGGAGATACTTGAGAAAAGTTTGAACCAACATTCCTACCTTTCAAGCTTCATGGGCATTCCCTGCAACATATTCCACCAAATCCCCGCAAAGATTTTTTAGAATAGTTTCACTTTTTAACACGACAACATTGACATAAAAAAAATTTCTCTGAAGGAACAGATGGGGAACCAAGCCCAAATAAACAAGTGAACAAGTAATTGTAGCTGGCATATAAGAAAGCACGGGCTGAAGCACATTTTGCAAACAAAAAACATATGTAGGTACCTTCAGCTGCAAGTTGATATTGGACGATTGCTCCAGAAAGGGTCGTGCGCCCTACGAAGCAGGAACCTTCTGGATAAAATCTACAGTAGAACTAGCAGACTCGAGGATTATAGTGGAGTGGGGTCCACTATGATCTAACCAACTAGCTTCTACAGTGAACAGACCATTATTATCACCATCGCCAAACAAGGTTGCCTCCAATGTCTTGTATCGAGACTCCATGGCAATATAACTTTCAAGCATGCCAGATAGAACTGAATCCTCAGGAAAAACATGATTGTCCTGGTCCTCCACTAAATGAGAGAATAAAATGAGTGTAACAATGCCTCTTTAAGTTTTGATGATAACAAGGTATTAAAAGTTCAAATGGATATGCTAATATTTGTTTAAGTGTGCAGAACCATAGACTAAAATTTATAAGTCTTAAAAAATAGTATTGGTTCTGAAAGAACAAATGAGAGCATAAGAATTTTCAAGAGAAGCTTAGTTGCAAGACAAAGTTTGAAGACATCTGAATCTGAAAACCATCCAGAAGCTTACTGTCAGAGTCTGAAGATCACCCAGAGTCTGAAGTTCATCCGAGTTTGAAGTGAAGAACATAAATTAGTGAAATGCATATTTGAAGACACCAATATGCAGAAGGAATAAAAGATAGGAGCAACGAATATTTCTGAAGAATTAGAAGGCATTGGATGCTTATCCACAGATAAAAGGCAGTGAAAGACAATAGTACAATTGTACAACCACTACTCCAACATTTCATGTGCATGGTACAAGCTACAGTTGTGTCTCTGCTGGTTAATTCTCCATACAAGAAATGGTTTTCAAATTATTCCCTCCTAGGACATTAACCATATCAAACAACAAATCAATGATGAATGAACAAGCTTCTACAACGACTCTTTGATGCGCTGACACCTCTACAACATCTCTTTCATACCTCTATATGAAGGAATGAAGACTTAAAGATTAGTAGAGACTCTACAAAAATTAAATTGTGCCAAAACTCTGCTGAAATTATTGTGCATCAAACACTTAAAATTTTTAGCAACTTCCATATCTTATAAATTCTAGAGTCTTAGAGTCTGAACTGTTTTGTATTGTGAACACCACTGATTGTATATCAAGTGTTCAAACTCAAACTTATTTCTTTGTAATTTGTTTGTTTAAAAGTCTCTTACTTTTGTGCTTGAGCATAGAAAATCTCTTGCTTGTGTGCTTGAATATTTGAAGTCTTTTGCTTGTGTGCTTGAGCATTTGTAATCAGATTGAATTATAGTGAAAATCTCCTTGGAAGTGCAAGGGGGACTGGACTACTTCTGGATTGTGGAAGGAACCAGGATAATTGCTTTGTGTCTTTATCTTCTTTCTCTTTTATATTTTATATCCGCTGCATTAGACTCCCTCAAGGCCCAGATCTTCCTCATACCCTCAATTTAATGGAATTTGAACTCGTAGTAACCCTTTCACAAAGGAATAATTAACCAATTTATGAGATTAGGCCATAGCCCATTCAATTTGAGCTTCACAGTTTTAGTTGTCAATGAAGGATCCCCTTTATGAAGAGTTAAGTGTAACGACTCAATTTTTAGGATATTATTAATTGTTTAATTAATTATTTGTTTTCTTTATGTGTTTGAATTATTAGATTAGTTGGGTTTTATTAAAATAGAGGAATTAAGGGTATTTTGATAATTTAAGAGTGAATGGCAGTTTCGTAATTTATACATGTAGGAATATTCAATGAGGTTAGTAGGAACTTTTGGGAATTAATAGAATAGAGGTAATAATAAAAATAAGATTTAAGTGAAGTGAAATGAGTAGTGTTATTTTTATGAGTAAGAATAATGACTAAGTCCAATAGGAGTAAGTGAACTAAGGCCAATTGGTGATAGTATATAAGAATGTTAGTAGTCATAAATTAGGGTTGTAAAATCATTTGGTAAGTTTACACAAACAGAGGCTAGAGAGAGAGAGAGAGAGAGCAGGTCTAAAGGGAGAAAAGAAGAGAAAGCTTGGGGGACTAAACTGGAGGGAAAGATTGGAGCTTAGGAGGCTTAGCTCTTGGATTCTAAAGTAAGGGGAAAATGTTATGTTCACATTTGGAACCTATGAGCACTTGTGTGATTTTGGATCATGTTTGTTCTTGCATTTTTATGAAGTTGTTGTTGATTTAAGTTGAATTTCGTGCTCCATTAATTGTGGCTAGTTTGAATATGTTAGAAGTGATATAATCATGTTGTTGTTGCATGAAAAACTATCTTTGGTTGTGATAAGTTGATGATTAAGTGTTTATAGCTTAATTGAGTGAAAATCATGAAGTTGTTAATGAATGTTGTTCAATCTATGTTTTATCTTTTAATTATGTCATTGGGTATGTTTATGTGGTGGAATTATGATGTTGTTGCTGATCTTATGTTTGTGTGTGAGTGATTATGTGAAAAATGAGTTTTTGAAAGTGTTAAATGATTTTAAGTGATAATTGATTAATTGGTGTTTGAAAGAAAATGGAATTAAGTTGGATTAAGTAAAAAAAATAAGGTGTAAGAGATTGGGTATTAGTGGTTTAAAGATTTGGGACGAATTTGATGAGAGTTGGATCGAAAACGGGAAAAATTGCAGAATCCCCTTGCTGTTAGGGCAGCACGACGGTGCGCCTGGGGAGCACATACCTGTGCATCACTCGACATTGAGTGGCACGACCATGCACCCAGGAAGCACGACCGTGCGGCCTGCACTGTGCACAGAAACTCCTTTTTTTTATCTTTAATGGTATCCAATGCGTGTAATTAGGTCCCCAAATGCCTAAACTTAATTATTAGGAGTATAAAATGAACGCGTAGGAGTATTTAGACCTAGCTTGGTGAATGCATAATGGTTTATGTGAAATATGTGAAAATAGACGAACTTTAGAAAATGATGAATTATGCCATGTTGACTTGTAATTGGTTGTATGATAGTGATAAAGTGATGATATATGGTTGAATATGTTAATGATATGCGAATGTGATATTGATTAACAAGGCACAATTGGTGAATCGTTTAATATGCAATTTAGCTAAATGAAGGGATGTTGTTTTCATTAATGTGATAAATGTTTGAAGATGTGAATGATGACGTGATATTGATGATGAAATGACTATGATGTAGAATAGCAATGATGAATATATATATATATATATATATATATATATATATATATATATATAATGACGTTGAAAATGATGATGTTCAATAGTGACGATGTTGATGAAGTGTGTTGCATCATATGAATATATGCATTGTTGAGTCATATGTTTATGCATTCATGTTTGTCCAAGTGAAGATGTTAAGTGACGATGATAAGTGGCGATGGGATCATTCAGTAACATAACTCCGATATCCAAAACGGTACCACAGGCATATAGAGTCGTGTCTGAAACATAGCATGCATAAGAGTCTATGTGAGAGTCGTGTATTTGAATATATGTGAAGATGTGTAAATGACTATGTGTGTTCATGTGATATTTGGTGATGGTGAAGAGGTGTGAATGTTATATATATTTGATTTGGCGATAAAATGATGATGTGAATACTTGTTATATTTTGTGTTGATGATTTCAGAATTAATATGTTTGTTGATTGGATAAGACCGCATGTAATGATAGAAATTAGAGAATGAATATGTATATCCATATGTGATGTTTTAATTCCTAAATACTATGCTTGAGTTCGTATCTTGTTTATGTTGAACGTATATCTTACCCTCCGGTGACTGTTTGGTCGCCTACATCCTCGTGGTGTAGACATGCAGGTTGAGGACGCTTGATCGGCGTGAGTACCCGAGGACGGCTTGATGCATATCCTCCTTTCATGCTTTTGGAGTCTTAGTGGCAGTGCTTTAATTAGGTGTCGAGGATTTTTTTTTCTATTTTTATTTGTTAGATTGGTGTTTTGAGGAACCATAGAGTTCTCATGATGATGTATTGAGATCATGAGATGATAACTTTATGTTGTTTTATATTGTGATTCCGCTATGATTGTTTTATGATTAAGAGGATTTATGACTATCTTGAATTAATGATGACGTAGCATCTTGAACCTTTGTGATTATCTGTTTGAATTATTATTTATATATTGTATTGGGATTTAAGGGTGTTACATCAAGCAACCTTCCTCCTTCCTCTTGCATTCTTTGAGTGGGATTCATACTCTTCTTCTGTAATCTTAATGCCAACTGTGTCACCGTTGAACACTTTCGGAGGAAGTTGGCTCAACTGAATATCACAAGTTGCAAAGATAGTTTGTGCGAAAGTTCTTCCTGCGTTTTTCGGTGCCACTCTTTCTACCGGAATCACGAAGTGGCACCAGGAACAAGAATCACCCATGAGAAGAAACTACGATGAGAAACCACCACTAGAAAATTACTACAAACAAAGTAAAACCAGAGTAAATGAGCTGGGAATCTTCAAGAATCGGAGAACAATCAATGAAAAACTGAACGAATCTAAGAGAACAAGAACTACCCTGAGAGGAAAACGCGATGAGAAATCACCACCAGAAAAATACCACAAAAGGAGAAAACCAAGAGAAATCTAGCTCAGAAGAAACGAAACGTTACGAATCACCAAGAGTCGGAGAACAATCGGTGAAAAACAGAACGAAACTTATATGAATTTTTGTCTCCCATCTCAACTTCATATCAAGTCATTAATGTTTTTACTTCATAATCAAACGTATATATGAGAGGTCAAACTACACCGCTATAACACATGTCGATAAATACCTTTTTATTAAAATTAACCATTGAATTAAAGATTTATGCAATTCAAACTTCTCAATGAATATCATTTTATTTTTATAAAAAAACAAACTTCTCAATGAAAAGAGTGCAAATTTTAAAATAAAATAATACAATTCAAATTTCTTTTTATGAGTGGAGAGTGTAATCTACTCTAAATAAATTATTAATCTCAACCTCTCAATTGAATTAAAGATTTATGCAATTCAAACTTCTCAATGAATATCATTTTATTTTTATAAAAAACAAACTTCTCAATGAAAAGAGTGCAAATTTTAAAATAAAATAATACAATTCAAATTTCTTTTTATGAGTGGAGAGTGTAATCTACTCTAAATAAATTATTAATCTCAACCTCTCAATTGCTAATGCCGAAAACTCATTTCTCTTCTAATAGTAATAAAGTGACAAGTTAGTGTCCTTGTAAGCTTGACTCAATTGATAAAAACAATGCATAATATATACATGGTTAGAGGGAAAAAAAAGTAACAAGTCAGTGTCACTTTTCTCCTTGGAGCATCTTTTCTCCAGAACTGCCATTTTTATATCAACAAAATCCCTTTCACGTCCTTTATAAATAAATAAAATAATAATATTACCTTTTTACCAAAACTATAAGCCACTTTTCATATAATAATAATAATAATGTTCTTTAAAATAATTAGGCCGTTTCTTTATATATTAGTAAATCTTAACACCAGCCTAAGACTACAAAAAAATGTCATTATCTACCTTCAAAGGCATTTGTGACATCAATAAATCTCCTATAAAATGACACCACTTAATCAGTCACTATATTAAAATAAATAAATGATTAATTGTATATAATAGTCATAGTCTTAGTCATATTATATACTTAAATAGTCATAATCATTGTATATAAGAAAAGTTTTTTTTTCTTGAAGGATAAGAAAAGCTGCTATAGTCACCCTCATATAACTATTATCACTCTTATCTAATAACTATTTTTTATTTGAAATTTCTCTTTGTTTAATCAAATTAAATAAAATTAAGAAAAATTAAATATAATCAATCAAATAAAAATAAGCACATTGGAGTAACGTGCACATTCTGCAAATAATTTTTTTTTTGGAATCTTGTCTTTTTTACTTTTCCTTCCTTGCATTGACCATGTGAATCAATCTGGTATGCAGTCAGAAAATGAATGTATCAAGACCACAACACTTCCCTTTCATTATAGTGAGTTAAAGAGAAAGAAGAAAAGTAAAAGAACAAAGGAGGAACATCTTTAGTCTTCTTAATATGGACAGTTGTATATGTAGACAAACATGCTTGTCTTCAATTATTTTGGTTTGTTGATTCTTCATATTATTGTACGAATAACATTACTTGCACAAGTTTTACACTTATAATTTTTAATTCTATGATGTTGCTCTTATGTTCTTTATAATTGGACCTACTTTTTAGTATGGATTGATCAGACTCAAATGATCATTAGTCCATAATTAAATATACAAATTCAACGAAGATGTCAAGGAACCAAACACAATCATTATGGTCATCTTAAAACAAGGATTTTGAACCTAACAACCCTTACATGATATTTTAATTTAATCAATAATCTCAAATTCAAATTCAACTATTTTTTTTTAAATAGAATATCCTACGTCTGCAACTGCAAAGACTAATTGTTCAAACTTTGTTGAATTCAAATTCAATTCTAAAAATATACAACACCGTTAACACATTTGTTAAAAAAACTTTACCATTTACATGATTCTATTCTTATCTGACTCAAGAGATTAATCGACTGAGTTGTATTTTAACAAAAAAAAGAAGCAAATATTTAAGTAAAAACATATTCTCTTTTCCTTGAAGATATAGAAAATTTTCCCTATTTTTTTAGTATAGTACCTTGAGTTTTTCCAACAACCGATGTACATAGGGAACAAATGGTTCATGTGTCACGCTGCAGAGAGCATATTTCTCCACATTTGAATAGTTTAGGGAATGCAATATAATGGGAAAAAAGTTATATGCACTTATTGTTCCTTGATAGTTACCAAATATAATCTAGATAATTATTTACACTATAGAATGAGCTTAAATTGATAACAATATTAACATACATAAATCCATAACAAAAGGATCAAATCTAATACTATGCAGCACAGTATCACCAGTACTACCAACTGTAACCAGTAAATCATCAGTAAAAATCCAACCAACTGAGAAACAACCAAATTGAAGAGAGCACTGCTATATAATATATCAAAGGTTCCATAAATAAAGATATAATCAGAAGAAATTATTCAACATTATTTAAGAATAATACAAGTTGGTATCATCCAAATACTGACAACAATCAAGCTTATACTGGAATAATGGTTGAAGAAATTTACAAGATAAATCGCCAATGCTTGAGAACATCATGTGCTCCATCAAATATGGAAACTGCCAATGCTTACCTCTATAAATTCTCGTCTAAAAATTTTAAGCCTCTTATGATGATTATGTTATTGGGATCAATGGAGGATTACCAGCCGGTGGACCCCTTTGTCTTCGAGGCCTTCGAGTTGTTTTACCCCAACCTGTTAGGCTCCTGTCCTCCAACGCCACTTCAATGTTATTGAGTTGCTGCGTCAACGGAGTGCTGCTTTCATTGGTCACAACAGGTGGCGAGAAAGAAGGGCTAACTTGCGTTTGCCGCCTCGGCCTCCCCCTTCCCCTGCCACTACCGTTCCTAGTCGAGCTTCTTCTAGTTAATCCTGATTGCCATGAATGACCTGTTGCTTTCATAATCCCTCCAAATGTCTGAATATCTTCTGTTACTTCATTCCTTGATAAAGGTACAAGACCCGGAAGGATGTCCCTCTGGAAGTCTCTCTTCTGCCTCCCTCTCCTTGCAGGCCCCTTTCGTGTCCGAGTAGGTAAAGTACTTGCTGTTTCTTCCACTTTGAAGTTTTCCGGAACAAGAGGCTTCGGCGTGTAGTCTTCTTCTTTCATCTCCTCGAGTTTCAATGTCATGGACTCAAAATAATCCAATCCTTCATCATCCTCGCCGTCTTTTCCCTTCGAATTATCGCACTTGCTTTCAAGATTATCTTTACACGAGGAAACTACATCCACAAACCAACCTAGTGGATCCTCCATTGAACTTTCAGATGGACTATCGATCACAGTGTGCACTTGATCACGGGAAATAGATGAAAGGACAACAATTGCTTCAGCTGCATTTCTCATAAGTTCATCCTGTGGCTGTTCAACAGCATCTAGTGGAATTTGGTGTGCCACTAGAGAAGTTTCAAGCTTGTTTTCTTCTGGAACGAGATCCTCCTCTGACTCGGGAACTGCAGGGGCTTCCAGGTCTATCTCGTCCTTCATTTTTGTATCGGCACTTGGAATAGTTGTGAATGATCCTTCATCCTCGCTCATGCTTAAGTTCAGATCAATTTGATTTCTAGAATCTGTTTCTGCTGTAGGAGATCTTGTCTTACTAACAACGGTTTCGATGAAACCTTCCTTGTCAAACTCGAGATCATTAGCATCACAAGGCAAGTTGATATCAAGCATCCGGTTTTTGTGATTATTTTCCACCACTTCTGCTTCAGATGGAGCACGAATTGACACAGAGGGAGAAGTGATCGAAGACAACTCCTTCTTAGGAGAGATATGAGGCATATCAAATATCGGAACACCAAGAATTTTCTTAGTACTAGAGCTTTTAGATACCTCAATCCTCCTTTGGTCAATATTATTAGAGCACGAAACTGAAGTTACACCATGCATAAAATTCCCACTAGGCCCTTTTCCAGTTTCACCTTTCATGGACAAGGAAGCAGTGTGAAGAAAACTTGTCTCTTCTGCAGTAATGGAGCTTCTATCGGTATTTTGTGGTTCATTCGTACGAGTGGTTTTTGCTCGAAGCCATGACAACGCGTCTCCATCCATTATCCCAACACTTGACTGAGGAACTAGGTTGTTATTGTATGAACCATTCGAAAGAATCACATTCAAGTCAATGTCTTTTCCAGATTTCTTTTCATTATTATGATTTAGATAGTCATAGCTAATGGAAGAAATATTCATCGATGGTTCCTTGGAGCCAGATGAAGACCCTGGATAAAATCCATTCCGTAACGGTAGATCACACTGAATACCTGGATTAGGCTTGGAATTGATATTTAGAGGCCAACACTGCTCCAATTTCCCATTACTCTGTTGTGACTGGAAATTCCTATTGATTGAACCGGACAAATTTAGACATGAAGGTGTCTGAACTGACATCAACTTCTGGCTTAGGCTGCAACTCGCCATTCCCCAAGAAGCAGCAGAGTGGGACCAAGACCTCGATAAATCATAGGAAGGAGCAGCTGGAAAAAGACCAGGTCTATGTAAAGGCAACACGGACTCAGGATGTTTATTAACGAAGTATTCATGGTTTCTTTCACTAGCTGTCTTTTCCGTCAACGCATCAGCCTTGTTTCGACCATCTACATAATCAGATGCAGGTTCTTGAGCTTTGTTGTACGAGTGCTGCATTGTTTGCGAAGGTAAAAGCAATTTCTCCTGTTTGAAGACTTGCGGCACAGGCTGTAGGTTGCTTTTAGCATGCCCTGTCAACAAATGGAACGTTAGTTTCGTGGCATAAAATGCAATCAGATGTCAATATCAATTTTGCTATAATTTCTTTTCGAAACATATTCAGCAATGAGTGGTGAAATTGAATATGTCTAAATCTAAAACAGCTCATGGAAAAAAAAAATTGAAGCAACTCAATAAGAAGCCTAACCTGCCTCAGCCACCGAGGGAATTCCTCCCTTTCCATTCCCATTATTCTCCAAATATCCATTGTTTCTAGCCCAACTGTCAGTTCCCTGACGCGAGTTTAGTAAATGTTCTCTGGACGAACCAAAAAACTGTAACTTTTGTCTGGCACTGGCAGTGAGATCGGAGCATTCAGTTGCGGCAACTGAATTACTCGGAACATGAACAAAAGGAGAATCATATGTTTCATCCACTTGAACAGGTTCATTTAAGTCAGCGAAACCGTTTCTTCTTAAAGACTGCTCAGATCTTGAAGTGTCCTGGCAACAAGTCTTCCCTCTATCATCCTCCTTTCCATTTTTACAACTTCTATCAGGAAGAAATAATGTCGAACCACTTGTCTTCTCATCGCTGAGCTTTTCATCACTTTCGTCAGAATCAACATTTTCATCAGCAGGGAGCGAAAGGTCAAACATTTTTCTTCTCACTTTTGATGGTCTGGTGGGCTCGAGCATGCCAACATCTTTTAAACTACATCCTCCATCTGGCGATGGAAAGGCACCGGCTTGGTTGCTTATTCCTTGAACAGAACCTAAAGGAGAATGAACACCCACAGCACCTGAAACAGTTGTCTTAGCATAAGCCGAATTTCCCGCAGGAAAGCCAGAAACATGCCATCTTCTTCCATCTTCAGTTGTTACTTGAGATGTCAAGGGCCCTGAACAAAATGATGCCTCAACAGGCATCTGGTTTCTGAGTAACTCTTTCCTTTTGAAATCATTCATCAAATCCCTTTGTATTCTGTATAAACGGTGGAGTTCATAAACCTGTTTGACAATAAAAATATACCAATAAGCTCACCAATTATGATTGTATTAAAAACCAAGTAAACTTTGCCCGGTTTGAATAAACAGCTTCATAGGTGCTTATAGCATAAGCGCTTATCATATAAGCGTTTATGTGTAAGCTATTTCTATAATAAATATATAAAGGGCAGCCCGGTGCACTAAAGCTCTCGCATATGCAGGGTCCGGGAAGGGGTCCTACCATTTTAAATGAAAGTTAGAAATTAGAAGTGACATACCTGATTCTTAAATATAGCCTCATGTTCAAGCATCATCCGCTTCACAACATCCTTATCATGCACAGAACATGCATCTGTGGAGGCACTTGGAAGATAACTATCATAATACTTCACATTTGTCGGTGTTTTATCGCCATAAAATAGCGGCCAGCCACAACTGCTGGATTCCTCATTAAGATCTCTCATCATCGAGTAATATCCTGGGAGACTCTGAATCTTGGTTCCCATTCCTGATAATTGATCAGAGTCACAAGGAATTAGGTACCGTGGCACAAATTAACATCTACTAATGTTGATCTGCATTGAATTCCACAAACACAAATTACAATAAGCAGCCAACGTTTAAAAACTGTATAGACTTCAACAAACGAGTTCAGATTCATTAGCTTTTCAGCACTTTAGTGTTCATTGCAGATCGCAGAAAATAACAGTTTGTTCAAATTGTGCTAATCCACAATGATATAGTGCTGAATCGCATGTTTGCTAAAATCGCGCTAGGCTATAACACCAATATAGCCGTTATTTGATAACACCGGATAAATGCTACTAAGATATTTGAATATTTTGTCGTCAACGGGTACAGTTGTGACGCACATTTATATGGAAGTAACTTATCAATCGATGGCAGTTAGAACTTAGAAGCACATCTGTTAAATCACATCCGAAGGCGACAAACTTTGCAATTTTAAAAAATCTTTTCAAAGGTACACATATATCAATGAAATGAAAAATATCTTCTGAATAGTGGAACAGTTACAAACCAAACACACACCATAAAATCAACAACAATCTAAGAGCACTGAATTCTGAATGAAACAAATATTGAAAAGAACCAATGATAAGACAAAATTTAATCAAAAAACAGATCTAAACAACAATTATCTAAACCAAAACAAAAACAAATGTTTTTCAACCAGAATAATCATTTCAAATACTAAAATTCAACACCAGAACACTCCAATAAAATTCAAAGTCAAATTTTTTTTGAAGTAAAATAATTAATAATAAATAAAAAAATAAAAACAGTTAAGTCAATGATTTCATTTGGAATAATCTCCTCAAAACAATATGAACCAAGGAATTAACCTCGTACTCAAAACAAAACCAGATATAAAATACAAAAAAAAATAAAAAAATTTCAACAAGATTAAAAAAAAAATACATGTGATTAATTATTAATCATACAATATAATTCAAAATAAAAATTAAAGATTATAGAGTTAATAAGTAAATTTACCTGAAAGCTACATCCTCTTTAACAGTTCCACCTTAAGAATCTCTCACATGGATTCTGCCATTGAATTGAAGATAGATAGTACAAACAACAACACCATGAGAGAAGCAAAAAGGAATTCAGGGTCTTTTAGATTCCAACTATTTAAAGATAAAAAAGGTAACTAACACTAAAAAACAAAATAGTAATAATAATTAATATTTATAATTATAAGAAAGAAAAAAAATAACAAAGTGGGTGTTGTTGAAAGACCATTGAAGAAGCTTAGATCGTCATCAGGTTCAAGAAATATAGAAGAAGATTTTCGATCTACTGGGCCAGCCACTCTTCTCTTTCTCTCTCTATATCTATATGTATATGTATATATGAGATATATTTCTCTCTCTCTCTCTATAATAACAAAAAACACACAGAAAGAGAGAGAAAAAATATTTAGAGAGAGAGATCCAAGATAGATAAGAAATCTTCACACAAACATTAACAAACGACCTTCTAAGAACAGTGACATGAAATTTGTCAACATCCGGTCTCTTTTTATTCTCTGCTTTTCTATCACTCCTCTCTCTTCCTTTCTTTACCATTTATATCAATAAATATTTTCATCTTTTTCCTTGTGTTTTTTTTATTATTAAATAAAGACAAATGACCATAGATTCTCTCCACTTTCATTGCTTTTTAGTTCTTCATTTCAATTATTATATATATTTTTTTAAGATAAGATGACAATTATTATTAATTATATTAATTTAAGGTAACGTAATTGTATCAAACAATAATTATTATGATCTAATTTGAGGAAGAATTCTAATGTGTGTCACTTTTATATCAGGTCAGTCTTAAGATTTTCGTATTATGGATGAATCAATAAAATTGTCTATTTTAATTATTTTAATATCTTTTTTTTTAATATTTTTTGTTGCAAAAGGATTCATCATAATCAAAATGATCTGAAAATATATTTTTAATGGATTTAATCAAATGAGTTAAAAAGAAATATATGTATATAATATTAACTACATGGTAAAAAAAATTGGTGCTCTTGAAAACATAGTGTCTTGGATGGTCGCGCCCTCCTACCCATGCTCAAGGGCATCCCTGCCTTCATTAGTGGTCCATCATGTACCAATACTTAAAAATTATTTATAAAACTCTAACGACGACATATGTCGTCTCTTATGATAGATGTTAATGGTTCTTCACATTTTTTAAGATTAAAAACAGTTTGACAAAAACAAGGAAAAATAACTATGTAGTTCATATTGAACCGATCTCAATCAAGTTACCATCTTAGCAGTAAATAGGAGAAGGGAAATGATATTTTTTTCAAAAGTATCGTCGACTTTTGTTGGAATTTCTTATAATTTTAAGTATTGGTCCACGGTGGACCACTCATGAAGATGGACCGCAAAAGAACTCAACTCTAATTCATACGCGCTCTCAATGTAAAAAAAATAAAATTTAAACCACATATTTGTTATTGTCATAAATCAAATTTATCAGAAAAAGATAGAGTATCTTACAATGATTTGAGATCGACGGAAGAAAACGTTTTGTTGATGGAAATCTTTATTTGGAATCGTCGTCAGAGATGATGCCCGATGGCGGGGGACTGAAGGTGTACGCTCAAGTCAATACATATAATATTTGAGGTGTGTGAGATTGAGAAGTTAAGAATAAAGATGGGTTGTGATATGAAGCTTATATAGCCGAGAGGTATCTAATATATTTTGCTCGTGCTCACCCAAAAGTCTAAACTAGAATAATATTAATCAATCATAATCGTTTAATTATAAAAAAAAAAATTTAACTTTTACTCTATTGACAATATAAAACTTTTCACACATACGATGCATAGAAATTAAACTTTAATAATTATCATTAATATTTTAGATATTTACATTTGTATATATATAGTAGAATTTAGTCAAAGAATATTATTTTGATGGAATTATAATGTTATATATACCATTATCATTAGTTTGACTATATAAAGTTGTGTCAAATTTTTAAGTTAAATATTATTATATTGTTATATATAATTTTATTATTTCGACAATATTAAATATTGGTCAAAGAATATTTAATGCACCCTCTGATTCTTATTATAAGAATTTTAAAAAAAAATATGGTTCTATATATATAAAAAAGTCACAGTTTTAAGGTATATTTATTGGGTCATGTTAACTTGTGCCCTTAGGCACATGTTAAACATTAAATTCTTGCCACTAATGGTAAGTATTAATTGCAAAAAATTAATAATAAATTTTTTAAGTAATAAATTAACACAATTTCCGATATAAAATTTCTATCAGTGGAATCCTTAACATGTGCCCTAAGGGCACAAGTTAACATTTCTCATATTTATTATTTAAATGACTTTTTTATCTCTCAATTAATTTTTATCTTTTTTTAGGGAATATTTGTCTTTTTACTATTAATGAATGTATTAAATATTTCACAAATTTCTACGAGGATATATTTGTAAAAACCTTAAAAAAATTGAAACAATTAATGATTGCCTTAATTTTGATGGTTTTTAGTTTTTTTCTTTTTATGATAAAAATCCGAAGGAGTAATAAGTTATATTCTTATAATTAATTTTATCAGATCTCAAAACGTGTATACAGAGCAGACATTAATTATTTTGTATAAATTTTTACCTCAACTATCAATCTATACTATATACTTTCTTTTTGGTCAAAATCTATACTGTATACTTTTAATCTGATGATAGAATTATATTTAAAAACACACACGTGTATATATATATACACGTGTGTGTTTTATATTTTTGATTAATCATGTTATATGTATGATGTACTTCCTCTGTTCCTATATGTAAGTATTCATTTGACTTTAGTTTGTCTTTAAATGTAAATTTCTTTTCAAATTATCAGATGCATTTATTATTTTTTTTCCTAAACATACCCATAATTAATACTACTAACTTGTTTTGAAATATAAAAAATCAAATTTAATACACATACAAATAAAGGATAATTTGGTAATATTAACACACAAAATAAACACATTAATTACACTAACAACATTTTTAAGAAATGTGAAAAAGACAAAAGAGGCTTACATACAGAGACAGAAGGAGTATATACCATAATTCGTTGTGATTAATCTCAATTAAAGAATCCATTTGAACACATAAGGAGGTAGCTGGTAGACATGTTTAGACAAGTATAAATAAAATTCATTTAAACATATAAATGTAAAAAGTATGAAAGAGAAAATAATTAAATAATATGAATTTTTAAAATAGTTAAATGATATGTATTTTATGAGTGTGTACTTAAATAACTTTAATTTAGGTTTGTAACTATGCAGATATTTTTCACGCACAGGATAAAAAATTTTCACGCACAGGATAAAAATCCTTCATTCTCAATCAGATTTCCTTATAAAAAAAATGAGTTCAGTGTCTCCGGAGCACTGATTAAGGAATCCAAAAAAAAACAATTTAAATTAAAAATAATACTTTTTTGACTTTTGAAAAATTGATTACACAATTTCCAATACAAAAGTTATTATATTTACTTTCTTAACCGGTGTCATCGGGGTAGTGGTTACTCTTAAGGCACGCACATGTTAAGGAATTTAAAAAAAATAATTTTGCATTGAAAAACATAACATTTTAATTTTTAATAAGTTGAATGCACAACATTTAATATGTATATTTTTATTATGAGTTTTTTAACGTATGCTCTTAATGACACAAATTAACATTTATATATATATATTAATTATCAAAATTTAGTGGTGGTGATTGATAAGAGTGCGTGAGGGTCATAAAAGTAACATATTACTCCTTTATGTCCCTGTATATATAACTCCATCTGTCTTTTCGACATTTTTAAAAAAAAAAGTTGTGGATGTAATTATTTTGTCTATTATATGTAATAATATTATTTTGTTTATATGTGTATTAAATTTGATTTTCTATATTTTAAAACAAGTTAATAGTATTAACTAAAGATATGTTTAGAGAAAAAATAATAATAAATATATTTAGTAATTTAAAAAGATGTTTATATTTAAAGATGAATTTTTAATCAAATGAATGGTTATATGCAAAAACGGAGAGAGTAACTAATATGATTTTTTGAATGGTGAGTATATGATATGATTGATTTGTATATGATGTTTTTTTATACTGTACTTGTATTTTTATGAAAAATATTGTAATTGAATTTATTATACAGTTAAAATTTAAAAGTATTTTTTATTTTTTAATATTTTTTTGGAAGGCTTGATTGTTTTCTATTGCATCAACGTGGACGGTTATGCAAAAGTGGAATAAATGTATGGGGCCAAATGGTGTGAGTATAAGATTTGTTTAGTGAATGTGTGTATGTGACTCCAACAATAATAGGCACAACAAACTTGACAAATCATATCTTTCTCTAACCTAGTTGTTAAGGTTCGATTAAGACTAATTTAATAATGTCAGTTTTTCTATCTGACTTCGAGGCATTTGAGGTAAAGGATGTGAAAAAAATGTCATTTTTTAAGAAGGTTTTTTAATTGGCTAACATCATTACAATAAGTGGGTCCCTTCAAAGATGAGGTTGGTCAATAAGATTGCCCTTAAGGGTAGCAAAGATTTACAAAAATGGGAATTTTGATTTGTGTGGGGTACTTTTGGGGTACATTTTACGGTCCA
>Ga0228711_1001736_pt1 | contig 32645 bp, 11 predicted proteins | sample MedpolnodulmetaG_2_FD_177996 | JGI IMG/M metagenome (GOLD analysis project Ga0228711, IMG submission 177996) | Root nodule microbial communities from Medicago polymorpha collected in Santa Monica, California, United States - brown nodules | ecosystem: Host-associated > Plants > Roots > Nodule... | reverse complement strand
ATGATCAAGTCAAAATGATTAGCATTTGTGGGATGGGCGGAGTGGGAAAAACCACAGTGGTGAAAGAAGTCATCAAAACAATAGAAAAAAGTAAGCTATTTGATGAAGTTGCGATGACAGTGGTCTCCCATGATATAAATTATGAGAAGATCCAAATACAAATTGCTGAGGATTTGGGCATGGAAATGAATAAGGTCAGCGAGAAAGGAAGAGCCAAGGACTTACTTCAAAGACTGATGAGTAAAGATAAAAAGATCCTAATTGTGCTAGATGATGTGTGGGGCATTCTTGATTTTGAGAATATTGGACTTCCTAAGAAATATTGCAAAATATTGCTCACATCATGGTATTCAGGGTTCTATTTGGTTAGATACGCTTCCAGCTGAGTTGCATTTGGATTTCTATCGCGACAGAATTGGCCTGCCCAATTATAGATTTCCTTAGTCTTTTATTTATTTTGCTTTGTTTCTTTTTCTTTTTTTTTGAGGGTTTTGGCCGAGTTTCCCTCTTTCTTTGTACATACTTTTTCCCTTTTTTATTGAATTTAGAGGTTGACAGGCATAGGACGGAAGCTTCCCGGAGTGCCAACCTAGGTGGGATGTCGGTGTTGTTTCCTGATGTCTGTATCTCTCCCTGCTTAGCAAAAAAAAATCTGCATAAATAAATTTTTACGTAAATATATGAGAAAGTTGATATGATAAAATTGTAGAAACTCATTCATATTGTCAAAATATAAACATTAAAATAGTGTTTATATTGAATAAATTTTTATTTTACATGCAAAACACCGTTTAATGTTTGCACCGCACCCGTTGCAGATTTTATGTGCTTATATATGTATAAATACTTTTTTATGTACATATAAGAAAAAATCGATATGATAAAATTTTAGAAACTCGTGACTATTTTCAAAATATCACCACCAATGTAGTGTTTTTATTAAATAATTTTTTATTTTATATGCAAAACACCGTTCAATGTTTGCACCGCACCTGTTGCAGAATATATGAGAAAGTTGATATCATAAAATCGTGGAACTCATTAATATTATCAAAATATAAACATTAATATTGTGTTTCTATTGAATAACATTTTATTTTATATGCAAAACACCGTACAATGTTTACACCGCACCAATTGAGGATTTTATGTGCTTATATATGCATAAATAATTTTTTCACTTACATATATGAGAAAATCGATACGATAAAATTTTGAAAACTCGTGACTATTTTCAAAATGATAAAATTTTGAAAACTCATGACTATTTTCAAAATATAAACATCAATGTTGTGTTTCTATTAAATAACATTTTATTTTAATATTTAAAACACCGATAAATATTTGCATCGCACTCGTTGAGTATTTTATAAGCTTATATATGCTGAATAAATTTGTTATTTAACGATATGTGATAGTCGATATGTTAAAATTTGAAAAACTCGTTACCATTTTCAAAATATCAACATCACTGTATTCTTTCTTCAAAATACCGTTAAATATATACACCGCACTCATTGTAGAATTTATGTGCTTATATCTCCAAAATCAAATTTTATGTACACCAATATGAGAAAGTTGATATGATTGAATTTTGAAAACAAATTATTATTTTAAAAATATTAACATTAATGTATTGTTTCTTTTTTAAAGAAATTAATGTATCGTTTCTATTAATATAAACTGTTTTCCTATATTTATGCCATAATACACTGTTTTCTCTTATTATTTAATAGAAAATTGACCATGAAACCCACTAAATTAGTGATATTAGAAGTATGACCGACGATTTTTTGTGCAATTTATTTAACAAATAAAGAGAAACGGATAATAAGGAGAAGAAAGAATAAATAAATTGACTTTTATATTTGCAGAATATAGGGAACTAGTTGTAGGCTTCGTAGTGATAAACCGAAAAAAATAATAAAAATATATAAGATAAAGGGAATCATATCATAAGGAGAAGAAAGATGAAACAAATTGGTATTTTTTATTTGCAAGATTGAGAGAACTAATGTTAGGCTTGGAAGTGATAAACCAAAAGAATTAGTTATGCTTGGAAGTGCTAAATCTACGAAATGACGATATAGAGACTCCAAAGTGATAAATATACAAAATGACGATATAGAAAATTAGTTAGGCTTGGAAGTAATAAATCTGAAAAAATGACGATGTATAGGGAATAAGTTCGTTTAGGAAGATAAGCAAAAATATATATAATGATTTTTTAAAAATGAATAAATTAAATTTTATTTTGTAAAATGACAATTGAACCCATAAAATTAAGAAGATTATTCGTTTAATCAAGGATAATTATGAGATTTCACTGGAGTAAGATTTTCTTATTATAGTAGTAGCAGTAGTAGATTAGTAGTAAATGTAGATATTTAAATTTGTTGTGTGGAATTGAAAAAATAGTCGTCCGTAATTATCATGATAATATTTGGCTTTTAAAAAGGACAATTATGAAATTTTGTTGGATTTTGATTTTTATATATTAATTTTTTTTGAAAGAATTTTCTTATGTATTGTTAGTAGATTAAAAAAACAAATAAAATTTTAAAATTAAAAATATTTTAAAGATTTATTAATTTTGCATCCAAGAAATAAATATGCGTGGAAAATTGTTATATCCGTGGATAGTTCCATAACATTTATTTTTATGTCATTTTTTAAAAAACAAATAAATTGATTTCATAGTTATCCGGAAAAATTTGTTAGACTTGTGATAATCATTATCGTAATTTTTTTAACAAATTAATCATATTTATTTGTGGAAATTTGTTGCAGTTGTGATGACCATTATCTATAATTAATTGTTTTTTTAAAAATAATTAAATTAATTTTTTGCAAAATGACTATTATGCACATAAAATCAAGGAGATTATGAATTTTATAAAGGATGATTATGAAATTTTGTTTTTTTTAGTAGATTTAGATGCAGAAAACACGTAAGTCAACATTAATAATAATATCCCAACTCGATGCCACTTATCAAAACTGAAAATCCCAAATATAAAGTTAACAAGTACGTCAACATTAATTCCCTAAAAAAAAAAGAAGTACGTCAACATTAATAATGCTAGAAATGTCTTAAATAAAATAATATTTCCTTCTTCCAAGACGTCTAACCATTACCTTCAATCTACAACACGCCTTTCCATCACAAACGTGAAGCAAAAACAAATTAGAGAATACACAAAACATAGAACAATTTTGTATTAAATCATATCACAATCAATAAGTCACCAAATCAATTATCATTATGTTATACATGTCTCTAGATTATAAATTATCTTCTTTATTTGGCATCATTCTACTTTGAAGTCAGGTGGATTAACAATTCAAAATATCATGGTGTTTTCAGGAGAGGATATAATGATTGTCTTATTATCATCGACAAGTCAGGAGAAGAATATCACGATAATTTTGTCATTGCTGATAACCCAAAGAGATAACATTTTTAAAAAGTGTAAAAAGTAATCTTAGTGTGTGTTTGGTCCAGCTTTGGATATAATTGATTATGACAGAATTGATTTTGAGAGAATTAATTTATGTTTGGATACAATAATGCAGAATTGATTAAACAAACGGAATGTTGTTTGGATAGTTTTTATCAAAATTGCTTTTAAATGTATAGTAACTAAAATGGACATAGCTAAATTCAAGTAAATGTGCATGGTTGAATGTATATGTAGATCAATACTAAATGTAGATATATTATTTAATTTAAATAAATAAATTTTCTATATATTAATTTAAAACATAATAAATACGATCATTAAGCTAATTTTTTTTACAAAATATTTGTTCATATATTTTATATTTTTTGATAAAATATATTTAAGTTAAATAATACTAGAGTTAGTTGTCAAAAATGATAAAATATAGCGTAAAAGAAAGGTAAAAGAAAAAATAATAGGAAAATTCAAAATTTGGTAACTCATGACCATAAACATTTTTCGGGGGCTAATTTGGTTCGTTAAGTTTTCCTGATTAAATTTGATTCATCAAATTAATTACAGCAAAAAGAAAGAGAATTGATAAAGGACAATAAAGGAAAATAATAGGTTGTAATAATCAAAATATAAAATTTAATGTAGAATTGATTTTAGGAAAGTTAAAAGCTAGGAATTGTAGTTTTAAGGAGAATTTTAGGAAAGTCAAAAGTTAAGAATTGTAGCTTTAAGGAGAATTGTTTTTGAATGATAGAGGCAATTCTAAAAAGCCAAACCAAACAACATTCAAAACTCAATTTCCACTTTTGAGGTTTGTAGAAGTGCTTCTTGTTGCTGAAAAGCCAAAACAAACAGACCCTTAGATATATTAATTATTCAATAGACTGGATATATTAATTATTCAATGTATTTAAGTGAAGATTTGCTTATAATTCACAGTCAAACACATGAATAGGTAGCAGTCCTTTTACAAAAACTAAATAGTAATACTCTGAAAGAGTGTGGGTCATCAATCTCAAGCGTGTTGAATGTTGATTCAAAAACAACACAATATATTCAACCTAAAACAATGGGGTTTGAAGGTGGGTCAAAGTTTCTGGTGCAGTAGGAAATGGCATGGCATGGGACCGGATTGGATATAAAATCCAGTCTACACTTGCTGTTTTGCTGCATCAAAGTGTCTCAGAATTATTCACTGGGTCATCAATTGAGCTCTGTGGACAAAATAATGGCCTGCTCCAATTACATTACCACTAGTACTAAATTAAAATGCAATAATTAAAGTTGTATCCAACCAGCATATGATGATAATGGTGGGTTCTCAATACTAATTACCTTACCTCTTTTGCTTTTGCAACGGTTGGTTATCAAGTTTTTCTTATCATGCCCAATGAGAAAATGTACATAAACTAAGAACCCTGCTTAGAAAGTACTAACTTCATTCACAAATAATTGTTTTCCTATAATTTTTTTCCCCACAGAGATTAGAAAAATATAACTAAATTAAATAATGTTGCGAATTTATAATTTATAAACCATCAAAACTAAATTATGATTTATATTTTATAATTATAATAAACCATCAATTTAGTCCTTAAATTATCATCTTAAATTTAATCTCTAAACTATATAAATATAATTTATCTCTAAAGTATTTAAAATTCGTCAATTTAATCCCAATTATTAAGTTGTCCTAGAGTAAATTGACATATTTTTATATACTTTTTAGGGACTAAATTAAGGAATTTTAAAATTTAAGGACTATTTAATATATTTATATAGTTTAATAACTAAATTAGAGAGAGAATGGTAGTTTAGTGAGTATGTTGATAATTTATTTTACTAACTATTGGTTGTTAGTGAAGTGACAAATATACAGTGAAAGCAAGCTAACTGAGGTTGATTCAATGGTAATAAGTTGATTCATACCCTGCAAGGATGTTGTGTGAGTTCAACTTTTGCAGACAACATTAAAATATGTCATGTCCGGTGCAACACTGTGAGTAGTTGATGATAGTTCTTTGGTAGAAGAGGTTTTGACACAGTGAAGAGCAAGCTTCCGACATGGGGGAGAGTAAGCTTTATACACGTAAGTCAATAAGAGAAAAAAGTGAATTTTGTGCTAAATAGTGGTGAATAAATCAACATTGAGGGTGACGCAATGTCACCCTTATATAGATGAAGAGGTTGATAACTGTCTTTGTGATCTGCAACACTATTTTCGAAAACCGTTAACAAAGACTTCGACGGTGGAGATTGCTTCATGAAGCTTTGTTGTGTGATTAGCCACACAAAGATTCTCATGCAACTCCCCTTGATTATATTCCTCTCCGATAACTGAGTTTTATGCTTGTTGGTCCGTCTTTGTGGGTGGAGGCCCAACCCAAGGCAAATTATTATCGATGGATAATTTCTAAATGTTTTATCTTTTATTTGTTTTTAGACCTGCTCTGATCATAACAAACTCATGTGACCCATCTCGTCTACACTTTAATTTAAAAAAAATGTTCTTATCTAAAAACGCAAACAAAAAATATAAAGTATATATATATATATATAATGCAATATAACAATTTAAAGTGGTGCCCACAATATTAATTTAAAGATAGATTTAAACAAATAATTAATGTCACATTAAAAGGTAAAATAACGTTTGTTTCGAAACATTTTTTAAAACGATAGTTTTTGTAGAATTAAGTGAGTAAATTTGATGATGATGTCAAGTTCTCAGTTTTCCCGTTAGACATGCCACAAAAGTATAATATCCACGTCAGATTCACTATTTCACTTTATACAACGATATCACTCACTTATCAGCATATATTTAGCACACACCACCATCCTACTTTAATCAAATGTGTTTCCTTTATTAGTAGTATTATTAAACTAGTTGTATAAAGGTTGACAAATTAACATAATTAAATTAGTCAAAGTGCTTTTCATTTTGGCAAAATAAAATGTACGAAGAAGGGATATGGTGTGGTTTGAGTTCAAAACGGAAACGAATAATTGGTCGAAGAAGTCTTTAAGATCACAAAAAGTTTAACTAGACACACTTTTTTTTTGTTACCAAACCATACGTACTTGGGCATGGGACAACCTTTTTAAGTTCTAATAATAGTGTAGTTACCGTTGATTAATAATTCGGTGCCTTTATGGTCGTCGCTTTTAGATTAGATTTAAACTTTGAAGTTTTAAAAAAATATATCTAACTTTTTTTTTAACAATAAAAAAAATATATAACTTATAAAATGGCACATTTCAATTTATAAAATACTAGATAAGACAATACAGTTTATTTTTCCGGGATTTTTTTTTGGTATGATTTGATTGAACGTTTATTTAAAATATGAGTGTACAAAGACAATATATTATCATGGCATTCATTAACTTCTTTTACAAGAAAACTAATGAAATTCTGCCAATTCCTTGTTCATATTAGGTAGCAAGCTTGTTAGTATATTCATGGCTGATTTGACCTATTTCCATGTGATTTGTAGTTCGAAAGATAAAGGAACGTATTGAATGATTAAAGAACAAAAATTTTGAGGATTGAGTTTTTTGCTAAGCGATCCTATCAATGGTTTAGAGGGCTTAGGCTACGGTGGGAGAGCTGAATACATCTCTTACCGTAGAAGACCTTCTTTTGTTTTTGTAAAATGAATATAGACCATTGGATATATTTTATTTAATTCAATGGCAGTGATTTACAACAGAAGTCACTTGATTAAATTTATTTTGTTGAAAAACATTTTTTGGTATCATTTACAAAGGATGATTTAGTCATTGAACCAAAATATTATTGAAAAATGGAGGAGAAGGTTAAAATTATCAGTTATGTTATATTGACAACCAAAGTTGTCACCACACCGTATGTATATACGGTAGATTCCATTTTTCCAACTTTTCATGTATCTTGGGATGTGGGCTTTAGAAACAAAGAGTGTACATGGCCCACAAAAAATGGTATAAGTTGTTTATAGGTTGTCATATTTTGGATGTACATGTATCACTTTCCTGAAATTATTGTTTCTGGAAAGGTGTTTCCACAGCTCGAATTGGTGTTAAGAACCTCAGTTGCCACTGTTGCCGATTAATTTTGGTGATGGAAGTTCAATTTTATTCCAATCAATGATGGGTGGTGGAGTAGTGCTGGAACAATATTTCCCATAAGCCTGGAAAAACTAATTAATTCAAAGGAAAATTCAAATAGTTTCAAAGGGAAATTCAAGTAGGTTCATCTTCCACGTGAAAATACTGTTACAGTCCCCAGAAATCCACCGTAAAATATCCACAGTGAAATTCATCAAAATCAATAAATTCATCCACAAACCAAATATCAATTGTGAAATTCATCCCCAAATCCAGAAAAAGGAATCTGCCACAAGCTCAATATTCATCTTCATCCCACAAATCCTAATACCCGGATTCAAAGCAAACTTTATAGACTTCATCAAACTCAGAAATCCCTAAAGCATGAAATTCTCAATTGTTACATCTCCCAGTTTATTTAAATCACGAATTTGTCAAACCCATAAACTTTGAAGTTGGAAACATCTGTGAGAAGGAAAGAAGAAGAGCAAAAAGCGATGAATTGAAACTTGTTTAACCAAAAATTGAAACTTGTAATGTGTGCGGGTTAGAGATAAAGATGATAGGGAGAATGTTAGTCATGGGATTAGACTTGAAAAAATGCCAACCGTTTGATTAATTTTTATTTTTATTTGTTACAAATAATATTAGTAATGGTAATAACTATATAAATAGAGCTAAATGTCAACTGTTTGATTAATGATTTTTTTTAGTTTTAATGATAATAACTATATAATTATAAATAAAAATAATATTTAGTAATTACGTATTATGGTATTTTTAAATAGAGTTAAATATGGTTTGTTTTGGTTCCTATACTACACTAACTTTTTATGTTAGTCTCTCTAATTTTTCTTCAATATTTTAAGAACGGAGATTCTTATCTATTAATAAGACTAACTTCCGTTTTATACGAATCTTCCTAAGAACCAAGATTCTTACCTATGACAATCTTACTAAGACTAATTTTTGTTCTATGAAAATCTTCTAAAGGGATATTTTGTCAAATCGAATTATCTCTAAGATTCCAATCAATGAAATTCGAGTTCCTGATTTATTCTAAAGACTATCTTTGTTCTTTGAGAATCTTTTAAAGACTGACTTTCGTTCTTTTAGAATCTTCTTAAGAATAACTTATGTTCTCTTAGAATCTTCTAAAGACTATATTTCGTTCTTTGAGAATCTTCTAAAGAGTAACTTCCATTCTTTGAGAATATACTGAATACTAACTTTCATTCTTTAAGAATCTTCTAAAAACTAACTTCCGTTCTTTGAGAATCTTCTAAAGACCAACTTCTGTTATTTTAGAATCTTCTAAAGAATAACTTTCGTTCTTTGAAAAACTTCTAAAGACTAACTTTCGTTCTTTGAGAATATCCAGAATACTAACTTTCGTCCTTTTAAACTCTTCTAAAGAACAACTTCCATTATTTGAGAATCTTCTAAAGAATAACTTCCGTTTTTTTTAAAATCTTCTAAAGATTAACTTCCGTTCTTTTAGAATCTTTTAAAGACTAACAATCTTTTAGAATCTTTTGTTATTTATTTTCCTATATATAATATGGATTTCTCTATCATGTGCAAATTTGCACATGTTGAGAAGTTTAAAATAGAAATTTTGCATTGAAACTTGTACGTTTTGTAATAAATATACAACTTTTAAATAAATAATTGTTGTTTTTCAATAAAAACTTACTTCGGGATATTGCGTTTTATATGCAGGGGCCGGGGTTCGAACCTCAGACACTGCATTTCTCCACAACTAAATTGTGTGAGCTGTAGCCACTAAACTACCTGACATAAAAGCTTACTACTTTTAATTGTTTTAACATGTGCAATGTTGCACATATTACACAAACTCATATAATATATCTTAATCTATCAATTTTTTTTTTTAAAAAAACAATGTTTATTTGTTTATCAATGCCAGTTTGAATAAAAAAAAAAACAAACAACTCCCAATAATCTATATGGCAGTATATATTAAAATAAAAACTAATTTATTTTTATCCGAATATAGTTAATATATTAATACAAGTAGTTGAAAATAATTAACATCTTCAACAAACCAAGAAAAAGAGGATAGATATTAAACATGAACTACCTAAATTGTCCTTTGCATTCAATATGTGAATATAATTGCAATAGTACTTATTACCCACTAGACTAGAGCATGTAATCCTAGTAATTGTACAATTGCAAGTTAAAATAGTAACGAAACGACGCCTGGTTTAGAGTAGCGATCAGAGAAAATGGAAGGAAAACATGTCAAAATGCATCGCAAAGCGGGCCATCGAAATGGATTAGCAAATCAAGTCGGACATTGAAGTTGATTTGAAAAAGAAAATTCGCTAGGCGAGTAAGCACTTCACTTAGCGAATTTAGACAATTTTATAGTGATCTCAAGAATAAATTGAGACTTACTTCACTTTGAAGAAATGTCAATTCTCTTAGCGAGTCTTCACTTTCTTCTAAAATATAAAAGACAACTAAGAAATCAATTAGGGCATTCTTACACTTTTTAGAAGAGAGAAACTCAGAGATAGATTTTGGAGCATTCTTTATAACCATCATATTGTTTCGTGTCTATTCTTGACACTTTTTGCTCTAGAATAGCATTTATTTTTTATCTATTTGACTTTTTTTATTTTAAAAATAAAGTAATTCAATGATCATGCTAAATTTAGGTGTATAAAATTGACGAAGAGAGAAAATACAAACCAATTTTTAATTAAAACAATGTAAGCAAATTATATAATTCATTCTCCACAATTTTATTTGAATTACTATTGCTCATTTTTCCTTCAATTATTATTATTATTGGACTATAAATGATAAATACATTTTGCGGTTCCACCATAATTCAGATTCTTCTCTTTATGATGAATACTTTTTTCTAAGAGGCTATGATGATACTTATAACATAATTTTTTTTAATGAAAAATGACTGTTGTTCCTTTCAAATCTCTATGGGAGTATATATAATTTCACGGATTTTATTAGTTCGAATAAACATTTTAATTTGCAAGTTTAATCCATGTCAACCCATGTGATTTGAGTATTTTTAAACATTGTAATTTATAAGTTCAACACAGGCCAACCCATATGATTTGAGCATTTGCTTATTTGGGTCAAGTTTGAATCAAATTGACATGATGATATAAATCAACATGATTTGGGTAATGAGTTTTAGATTTCTTATCCATGAACTCGATACTCAACATGTTGATGTATATATATTTAAAAGATTCTACGACTTTACATTAATAAGATCAAGTTTGAACCTTCACACTATTTAAGCTTGAAATTAGAGTGTTTGACATATGAAAATGAATTACACTAGGTTCCTTGCTTGAAATTTCAAGGCTTTAGACAAGTTAAATGCATTGAATATTGTTCATCAAACTTATTTCCATTAGATGACATATGTTGGGCCTATAACGATTAAATGATTTTGTTTTATCAAGCAAGTGGACCTATATTATTGTAATTTGAAAAATACTAATAGTCAATGGCGAAAAACGTGTGACCCAACGGTCATAGAGTTACTTTAGTTGTCTACTCACTTTCATAATCACACACAACTCAAATTCAAATTAATTCCTAGGGTTCCACCGCCGCTCCCCCAATCACATCCAAAAACCTTTCATCATGCTGGAATCGGTCATCTCCCACATCACCCTCTGTTAGGCATCCATCTTGTTAAGTCATATAGTTACTTTAGTTGCCTACTCACTTCAATAATCACACATAACTGAAACTCAAATTACTTCCTAGGGTTCCATCGTCGCTCCCCCAATCACATCCAAAAACCTTTCATCGTGTTGGAATCAGTTATCTCCCACATCACCCTTTTTTAGACATCCATCTCAACAATCTCTTCTATCGTCTAATTTTCGACTCTCCTTTTTGTCATCAAAGGTAACATTGTAACATTTTTTCCTAATGGAGTTCTTTTCCTTTAAGCTTCATTATACCTTCAATGTTTTGTGTTTATAGGATTTATTTTCACTCTTTTTCTTACCTTAACGATTTTTATATTATTATTTTCTACATGTCGTTCTTTATGCTATGATCTTCTATGCTTACTTTGCTCACTTTTCCATCTTAATGGACATCAATCTGATGAAACATAACTAATACTAAAGCTAAGATTCTTATCTGGAATCATAACTCACCTTATCAACATTTCACAAGTTTGCATATTTGTGTGATATACAAAATTACTTTTGATAAACCTTACGATTAAGAAAGACATAAATTCAAAATTAAGAAATAATCAATAACATTAAGGGTCAAATCCTCAACGGGAAAAAAAACACTATAAAACAATAAGTGGGACAATTAAGAATTGTGTAACGCAAGGTCTGAGAGCCATTAGGAAGAAGAAGAAAAGAATATAAAACTTGAAGAACAAAAACACAACACGCAAGGCCTTTGGATGAGACATCGATAATAAGAGTTTTGTTGTTAGAAAGAGACAATTTAGTAATTAAAAGAGTAATTATCTAATAATCAAATTTCATTCCATTGCATACCTCCCAAATTGGGGGAATGAAACATAGAAGGAGATGATGGAATGAGATGGAATGGATTCCGTCATATTACATACCACTCCATTCACTTTTTAAAAATCCAAACAATGAAATGTAATTAAATGCCATCATATTTCATTCAATTCCATCAATCCAAACAAAACTTAAAAGAGTCTCTAATTTACCCCTAAAGTAATTAGCTAAATTGTTGCACATTCGTTTACTCCTTGAAAAGTATAAGCCATCTTCACCTCCGAACTATAACAAATAATTTTAAGGAAAATGTTAACAAAGTACTTTTAAAGTATTGTTCAAAGAATGAAACGAAAACATTGTTGTATAGAAAATTATGTATTTAATTATTACTTAGAATTCAGGTTGGGTTTAGCTCAACTTTTCAAAAACTGCTTATAAACTCATGTTACAACTCCACACTCAGGACTAAACATCTAGAGCATGACTCAAATGACCTGATAGCGGTGAATTCCTTAAACAATAATTGTCTTTAATACTCTTTAAGCACCCGTTAGCTTGTACCTTCCTTTTGATTCACCCTTGTACAATCCAAAATTTATACAAGCAACTTCCATCAACTTTGATTATCCACCAAATCACAAATTTTAGTTTGGCTAACTCCTTGAACTTAGTACAACAGAGCTAACATCCGAAAGTATAGTCACGTACAGTTATATTTTTTAAATAACAATTGATTAATTTTTTATTTATTTTATAAAACAGGAATGATGATTACTCCGATAATTATATAAAAAGCGAATCTCTTAAATTTATAATTAAAATGTAAATTTAAAAATTTCCTGTTTAAAATATACAGAACCTATTGACCAAATCTTAACTTTTTACTAGTTTTACAAGATGTGGGGACTGGGGAGTACATCATTTATGAGCCTTGTAGTATCCTTGTGTCGCAGAATGAATCCTTTCATACTTCCTTATTTATTCCATTATAATTCTCTCAAGATGGTAATGGGAAACCTCATAATCTCTGTCTCACTTCATAAAAGTAGACATCTTGGCCCTACCATCTTATTTTGGTCAAAATTACACGGTCACTTCTATTATTTTAGCAAAATCACTGTTACCAAAATCTTCAACACAAGGGATCAAAACTACTGTACTATAGAGGAGAGAAATAATAGAAATGTGCACTTTGAATTTTAAGGATGTAATGATTCAATCATTATGTGGTTTCTAGTTAAAAAAAAGTGGTGTGTGCGCTGTGAAATATGCATCGGTCATTATGTTCACAAGGGCTATAGATAGAGAGGGAGAAAAGTGGTGATTCAAATTTTGAAATAAGAGAAAGTGATCAAAAGATTTTCTTGCTACATTGGTTATAGGTAGGTGTGGATGAGAATAACTTATAAGAGAACCTACTTTAGTAAAATTTGGTCACGTGGATGGGAGATATTTCAACCAAGTAGTAGAGAGAATCATATATGAATATAATGTCTTCCCCAAGAGTCTTACTAGTTAGCTCAACTAATTAGCCAACTTAAGTCCACATGCATATAGTATTATATCAAAAATTATACTTAGCCAAAACTTTAATTATTAAAAAATTTAGTACAATATAATTCAAATACTATTAGTTTTTTACTTCTAGAATCCAAGTGTCAATTTTGTTAAAATAAACAAATGCTTAACAAAGAAAGAGAGAGAACAGAATCTATGGGATATTTGAATGAGGACAAACAAAACAAATGTCACACTAAATTCCACCTTTACTAGTATTAATATAAGTAGAAAGGGAAGCCAAACTTACAACTTTATCTTTGGAAAACCCAACTTAGCAGCCTAAATGACGCTTTAGCTTGGTTAATTGCTTTCCATCATCCCCACAAAATGCACTGTATTCTTTCAGTAAGCAGACGAGTATATGCTTTTAATTCTTTGTTTTATTTTATCCCTCTTTTGATTCTGCAATCTTATTATTTCAATATATATTGACTTTGGCTTTCGAAATTGGGCTACATACTCCTAGACACCCAATTAATTAAACAATACTAAGGGTTGATAGTTACATAAAAAAAAATTGGTAATAGTAAATGTAATAATGTATGCATTTTAAAAATTTGACATGTAGAGAATGTCTTGGGCATCAATTTCTCTCTCATTATTTTCTTTGAATTACTCTTTGGTGGGTCACCGCCGTAAGGACAACGGAGGTTGAACTTCTATGAATATGGGATTTATTTAGTGTTTCATTTATTATGTGCAATTGTGTTTTTCAAATACTCATGGTAGGACAAGTATCAAGGTTTTGACTTATGGAACTAAGTTAATTTTGTGTGTTTTGAACTATGTTATCCGTGTGTGTCTGCCAACACTGTTTTCACTAGCATTAATTTGTCGTCCGAAACCCTGAGTTTGCAGTAGATCCAGTGAATTATTATGCTTATTTGTTTCATGCATTTTGTATGCATATATATATGTACAGGAATTCTCTTACTACGTGATTTAAGCTATAGTAATTTATTGGTTGTTTATATTGATTTATTTGAGTTATCTACTAACATAAGAGTTTATGAAAATTGGTAACAAGTTATGAAATGTCTATAAATTTGTTTTTTGCTTATTTTCATAATCTCTCTTGGATAACTTATGAAAACAACTTATATTTTATATGAAAATTATTTTATTTTATTTTAAGTAGAATTATGTTTAAATTAGTGAACCTCTTGTTGTTTCTAATTTGTTATAAAAAAATTATGTTTAAATTAAAATCACCTTTAAAGCAAAAAATATGCATGCAAGACAGATTAAGTTATGTATAATGAAGATTGAAGACATGGTATTTTAAGTAGAAAATACTCAAATAGGAAAAATCTAGATTTGGTTTGGTATCCACAGTGCATTGCTGATGCATGCATGATGCATCAATCATAACGAATTGAATGAAAGAAACTAAAAGATTCTTATTAATTCAACAAAAATTAATAAACATTCAAATGATTTCATACAACTATACACAGAGTGTTGAGTACAGAGGAAAAAAGGGGATATGGGAAAAGAAAAGAATTTACCAACAACGTACGAACGAAGATGTTAAAAAGAAGAGAAGGAGAATCTCCTATCAAATCTAAAACAGCAAACGGTGATGGCAAATGAATATTCCATTTACCCCCCAATGTAATAACAACAATGTCACACTAGAAAAGGTGTATTCACCATTTTCTACTTTCTAAGGGAACAACAAGCTAAGTTACAGAAACACTACACACACACGCAAAGTGTAATATAACCACAGTTCACAAAATTACAAGTGGTGAATAATATAGGTAAATTAGAAAAATATGTGACTAGCTTGGTCTATTATTTTTCCAATTGAGTAACAAATTTACTACAAACAAAATCATCCATACTATTTTTTCTGTAACACATAGACATTAATCATAGGCTTATCCCGCAATATCCGTTCACGTGGCTGAGTATTGTTTGGACTCATACTAAGTTACATACACTTAAATTCTTATGATCGCATTTTCCAAAAAATGTGATAATAATGTACTTGTTGATGTAATACTCTCCTCTACAGTCCTTCTCCTATTCAGCTTAATATATCCTTCACTGCAGCCTTTACATCTCCCTTCCCCTATCTGAGCTGCTGCTGCTGCTGCTGCACACAGCACTCTCATAGTCTTCCACATCATTATTGAACTGTCGCTATGAAAATTCAATGCCCAATACTGCTCCAGGAGAGAAATATATACTATGTATATTTGAGCCCTTTGTGATAATGATTTCCTCAACCCTGTTCAAACAAAAGGATCTAAACTGAGGGTTAAAATGGGCATTTGTGTTTTTGGATTAAGAGTTAAGACTGGCTGTGCATTTCTAAGTGTTTATTTAGTATTTACCACTAATGTGAGATTATATGTGAGCTTACCTTATATTAACCCTGCGGTTCTCAGGGGAAAGAGACTTTAGTAATCTGAAATTCGGTTGTAAGGTAAGCATAACCTGACTTAGAATTGTTCCATCCAAGAATCGAAATTGGGTTTTCCTGAACGATTCATCCTTGATCAAACTTATGTACCACTTGAGCTCAATTGCTTGGTATATTTCAAACCAGCATATTTATAACTTATATATAGACTCTTCAAAATAGATTATGAGGGATATGAGATGGAAATGGTGTTTAGAGTAGTTCTGATAAGAAAAAACTCTGAATTGTCACACGACCGAACTCCTGATTACTATGACCTATTTTTCTGAAAACTGAAGGGAATTAACGGAAAAAAAAACTTTAAAAGAAACTAAATTTTGGGAATGAAAAGATTTATGAATTTAGAGAATTAATTTCCTTAGAGTCAAATCTATAGATAATTTTAAGATTTTGGAATAACGTTAAAAAATAAGTCTTGGATCTGAAGGTTTCGTGTTAGAGCCCAACATTTTGATAGTGTTTAATGACGTTGTTTGTCTTATGATATTTGAATAATTACCTAACTTTAAGACTATTATTTCTGGTACTTGTTTATATGGATGGAGGCAGTAAAGGGGAAATAGGTGCAACATCTGGCCCATATACCTTTCAAATATGGAAGGTGTTAACTCGTGCCTTTAGAACATAAGTTAAGAATTTAAAAATAGAATTAAATCATAAATTATGCCTTGAAAAGATAAGATTTTAAATTTCTAAAATATTGAAAGCACAATTTCCAACAAAATATTTCTATCTTTAACGTTTTAACTTATGTTTTAAGGGCACAAATTAACGTTTACTTTGAAATATAAATCCTAAGACAGGTAATTATATAGGAGTACTTAACTTAAATAGCAGAATAATAATATAGCAGAAAGTCGGCGTTTTCCGTTATGTGGGGACCACCCATTTGAAGACATTGACCTAAAGTAAGAGCACTGTTAAGTAAAGTCTCAACTCACTCAAATGGTAACAAAACAAGTGTTGACGTTTTCAAATAAACACTTTATATGTAACGGCGTTATAATCCGTCGTTTCACTATAAATAAAGTCTCCACAACTTCTTCCTTCATCACATACACATTATTCATTGCAATCAACGTTCTCTCTCTGCTGAGTTATTGGCAGGAAAACCTCGTTCATTCATATGATAGATATTTAAGGTTGCGTGAAACAGAAGATTGGAATAATAGTTCTCTTGTTGGTAACAACTAATTATTACAAACTCATCAGCATTTTTTTCTCGAAATGGGGAAGAAACTTGAACTCCTCAAAGACAAGGAAACTGCTAAGGTTGAAGCTGTTCTTGAACTCATCAGAAAACAAACCCCTCTCACTGTCAAACAGGTACACATATTTCTTTCTCTTATTATCTTATCACTCTTGAGTGCTTCAACTCAAACTTCATTCTTGTTTTTTTGTGTGTATAGGAAAAGTTCTGTAACTATGCTTGTGTGAAACGGTTTCTGAAAGTGAAAGGAGATAATGTAAAAAAAGCTGCTAAACAACTAAGAGCTTGTCTTTCATGGAGAGAAAGTATTGTTACTGGTATGTTATTATATATTTTTCATGAATTCTTCTTCATCTTCTTCTTCTTCTTTAACTAGAAAAGTTTTTTACCCGTTGTGAAAACCACGCCGACTTCTCTTTTTGTGTTTTCTCTCTCTCTCACACCAAAGAATCTTGCTTTTTCTTCTTCCTTTGAATTAAGCTTTAAAAGTAACAATATACACCCCACTCCCTATACTATACTAGTAGTTGTAATCATTATTCCACTCTCTTCATACCTCTGAAACCCCACAAAGAATAATATCTTTTTTCTTTTTTTTATTGAAATAATGTTAGTATGTTATTGTGTAATGAAAATAATAATTTTTAATCATGAGTTTTTTGAAAAATAAACAGATCAACTGATAGCAGATGATTTCTCAGCTGAATTATCTGAAGGTTTGGCTTATGTGGCTGGTCATGATGATGAATCCAGACCTGTTTTGGTAAACTTCATTATTCTTATTTTGAAAATTTATGTTTGTTTGATTTTAAGGTTTTGTTTTCTTCTGAGTTCAAAACTGTGTGATTTGAAGGTTTTGTTTTTTTCTGAGTTCAAATGTATGTGATTTGAATTTGGTTAATTGGTTTTGTTAACAGATTTTCCGCATGAAACAAGACTATCAGAAGTTGCATTCTCAGAAACTGTAAGTCACCAAGCACAAAGACAAGAATATTGTCATTATTTTCTGTTACTATCATTATCATATCTATGAAACTAAACTATGTTATTTGTTTTTTTCCTTTTGTAATATTAAAGGTTCTTCACTCGTTTATTGGCTTTCACAATGGAAGTGGCCATTTCAAGCATGCCAAAAAATGTTGAACAATTTGTCATGCTTTTCGATGCAAGTAAGTCCACTCCACTCCACACCTATTCATTACCAAATTTTCCATAATGCCATAGAGTTAGGAAAATGACAAATAAGTTAAAATGAGGAAGTGAATTGAATTGAATTACTAGTTAAAATTTGAAAGAAACAGAAAAGATTGAGGGATCAGAAACAATAAATGAGAGAGTGGAGCAGGCATTTGGAAAACTCTGTTTGTTAGGATTCACCGGCAGGACCTGAGGGAGCACACAGAATGTGTCCGGAGTGCCCCTGTTGTGTCACAGACTCAGCCTTCAATTAATGTATACTACAGTACATGTTAGAAAGGGTATTATTGGGAATTGTACTCATTATTGATACATTCCCTATCACAATTGGTCTATTTCAATCTTTAATGCTTCCTTAAATTATGCTATTGTAGCTGTAGCTTCAGAGCAACAAACAACCCATGATTTCTAACTTTTTTTACCTTTTTCCCACTACTCTTTATTTACCTCTTTTGGAGTAAATTAGTACCATCACCCTTTAGTAGTAGTACTTTATTAATTACATTTAACTAACCATGTTTAATTGAACTGATTACATTACAGGCTTTTACAGATCAGCATCTGGATTTATGAACTTGTTGTTGGGAGCATTGAAAATTGTGGGTGAGTACTATCCAGGACGGTTAAGCAAAGCATTTGTGATAGACCCTCCATCACTTTTTGCATACTTGTGGAAGGTAAATTAACACGATTCAAAATCTATTTCTAGCACTGTTTAGCCACTGCCAGTTAAACTCCAATAACAACACTATTTGCTGTCTTGTTTGTAGTTGTGTTGGGTGTGCACTATCACTATAATATGTTGCATTCTTTCCAGTATTGTCAATTTATCATGTGCATGTTTTACTTTTGTTTGACTATGAACAACAACTACGCATGTAACTGGACCACTCTCGATCTCTGTTTTTTTTAAGGTGGTCCAATCCATCCAAGGATATACTTGCTCTTGTTACATTACATCCATACATTACTAGGTCCTTTGTGATTCTAATTAAATATGTATGTATGTATGTATGTACTCATTTTTTTTGGTTTTGGTAGTGATATGTATGTACTCATTCAACAAAAGCACCAATTCTCAACAATTTTCTTTAGGATTTTTGTTTAATAAAATTATTGACTTGTTGTGTAAGATTAGGTGGAACTAGTTCTGTAGATTATCTTAAGTTCAAACTCAACCAACCATATAATTACCTAGCTATGTGACTCACGTGCTTGTGTATTGTATGTTGAAATTGAAAACCTATTTCAGAGGTTACATTTATAGGGTATGGGAGTACACTATTGTTTTGCCTTTGTAACATTTTAATCTCAAGAAAGGGAATTGAAAAAGACCTACTATATCTATCAATTCAATTATTGTTTGCTTATGAATTCAATACATATACGATGAGTGCTTATGTATAAACAGTTTTTATAATAAAAGATAAAATAATTTAACTTGTTTTCATATAAATTACAAAGCTATTTTCATAAATTATAGACCTTCTAGATTTTGATCTACGAAAAAAAAAATATACATGTATCTATCTAGTCCACATTTAGATTAGATGAATGTATTTTTTGTTTACATTTTAATTCAAAGTAATGTATATTTCATAGATGTTTAGTGGACTCCTATTGAGAGATATATACAGCTTAAAAAAATTGCAATGTAATGTAATAAATTGATGATGTGATGGAAATAGTATAATAGTATAATGTAACCAAAAAAAAGAAGAGAAATACATACATAAATAAGAAAGTAGATGGTGAATGAATGTTTCAAAATGGTATATAATGTTTGTTCATTATTTGTAGTATGTGATTGATGGTGATAGTTATTAAATTTATTTATGAAAAAAAGGAAATAATCGTGTGTGGTGATGTGCAGGGTGTTCGTCCATTCGTTGAGCTATCAACATGCACAACAATAGTATCATCCCTAGATTTCGAACCATCAATGGACTATAACGACTTCTCAACTTACCCAAGAGCCTCATCCCTCAGATTCGACCCATCAACCCTAAAATCAACGGCCAAGATCGGTTCATGCTCATCCTCACGCTTCTCCTTCCAAGTCTCACACCAACTCGACTCACTGAAACCATGGTACCTAAGCCTAGGAGGAGACAACACATCATCCTCCAAAGTAGGACCCACTAGCCCCTCCCTTACACCACTCAACGCTCGCTCACTCTCCTTCGCTTCACCAATAGCACGCAACCCACTGGGCCCACCAGCCAGCAGGAAGGGGTTGTTCCCTTCAACACCACTGCCGCAGAGAGTGACTGCTCCTCACCGGAGTACGACGGCGTCGTTTCTTCAGTCTCCGGCAACGTTTTTCCGGCGGGATAATGTGAAGGTGGAAAGAGGTAGAGAATCATTTTTGTTGTATGTGAAATTCTATAGAAGGGCGTATGATGAAATGGTTTATAGGTCAAAGATGAGGCCCCCACTTGGTGGATTAGTCTCCATTGTTTCACCTCATCTTAGACGCCGTCACACTCACCTTTCCGTTTCTCAGCGTTTCTAATCAAATCATATTTCTATATACACCACACCGCAATCAACTCCATCAAACATTGTTAATTTTTGTTTTTCTCTTATATTTCCCAGTACATATATTATTATTGTTATAATTGAATGTACTAGATATCATATCATGAATTGGTTAAATTGTTTAGTCATTCTCAAATATTCCAATTTTCAAGTACACTCGTGTGTGTATGCTTGGTATTTTGGTTGAATTAAATTCAATGTCAACAACACTCGATGTTAGAGTTTATATATGGAGTGTGTATTAAAAAAATGACGACGTGCTTGAAGGGGTGTGAAAGGATGTGCCTTGTGTAGTTTATTTTTGGCAATGGTATTGAAACAAGGTAACGTGGTCGAAACGGTGATTGAAAAATTCACTATTGCACATTGGAAATATTTACTGTGTTGTGTAATGGAGAATAGTAGTACCAGTACTAGATTATTAGAATCATTTAAAAGCGTTGAAAATGAAAATAATCAAACGACAGCGTTGATCTTTGTAATTTTGTTCTTTATTTTATTTGCCTTGTGTTTATTGTTTATTTGTTTTGAGGGTGAAGGGAATCTTTTTGTACAAACTTATGTTAGACTTGTTTATATGATGATAGTACTACTATACTACTACTAATCAGGAAATTAAAACAAGGAACGAATTTGAATTGGAAATTTGGATACCCTTGAGATTAAAATAAGGAAATGAATACTAGTTTATGTTTGAATTGGGTTGTACGATGTAAGAGTTGGTAGGAATATGTGTCGGGTTTGGTTGTCTTAGCAATGAGAAGTCAAAGCTAGCTAGCTAAGTTGGAATAGTTGGTAAATGGGAAGTGTGTGAGAAGTGGAAGGAAAATGAATGAATATTTGTATAGAATAAGAATAGATACGGTGTTGTATGTTGGAGATTGGGGTTCCTTGTCCTATATCATGTGTCGTTTAGGAATCAAGGTTTCTGTTACTCAAAGTGAGATGATGTTAGCTAAATTGGTTGGGTTTGGGTTGGTTTCATTTGAACTTTCACATCTCCCTAATCTGGGGCTTTGTAATTTAGCCCGAGATTCTGCTTCTGCTGCATCAATAACTCTGCCTGTATTTGGATTATGTTCTTTGTTTGGTTGTGTGTTTCTCATTGTCCTTTCCTTTCGTGGTTTTTTGGAGCCCTCCAATTACAATAACGACACAGAAGAAAATACATCTACTTCTCTGATCTCACCTTATAACATTGTCAACCCGTGTGTATTGGATTGGATATTGGATGTAGCCACTTCACTTGAGATTATAGCAGCCTCGATTTTGAGTTGGGGGTCAGACTTCAGAGGCATACCATTAATTCAATAAGGGCACTTGAGAGTATTACCGTTCCAGTGTTTGTTTGGTTGTCATAATACTAATGTTTGTTCATATTACCTAAACCTGTCCTTGCATTGTAAGTAGCAAAAATTGATTTTAATTGAAATGATCTTGTAAAATCAATTTTAGATAAAAATCAGTTTAAGGTAAAGTGACTAATGTTAGAATACATAATATAAAAACGAGTTGAATAATAGAAGTGTAAAATCATCTCTTAAAAAAAATAGAAGTGTAAAATCATATTTTGAGGGATAAACTGAATATTATAAACTTTAAACTAAATTAATTTTAAAGATCAATTTTAATCGAGAACGGAAAGCATACAAAAATCATTTTTTAAGTATTTAAAATCATTTTTTACCGTGAATCTAAATATACACTCAATTTATATGTATTTCTAATTATTATCGATGATTGAATACGTAAATATTTGATAGAAAACCAAAATGTTTCACTTATGACTCGATAGTAGTTGAGATTTCAAAAATGTATGTCTGTTTAAGATACAACTTGTTAAGCATGTGTTTGATAAGTGGAATTCCCGCGGCCAAAAATTGCATCCGAGTTGAATCTACAACTTTGATCTTCAATTTATAAACAAGATAGTGTGGATATCAGTTATTCACACGTTACATTTATTGAAGAAGAAAAAACTCAACTTAAAAAGAGATAAAACATAGAAAAAGTAAATATTTAATGACATCTTTAATCTTGCAAATTGATTTTGTAAGGATGAATTAGGCGAAACCCAAAGCTTAATGTTCATTATTATACTACTACTTTTGCATGCACAATTATGTCATAGAGTACGATGAAACATGAGTAATGGTATTTATAAAACCATTTTCTTTTTATCTCTTCTTAGAGCATCCACAATGGAGACCCTTACATTTGAGGTCTTAAACAGGTCTCACATGAACACGTCACTTTTTTATTATTTTTTAATAATAGTACCTAATAGGTACTCAACCACTCCAATGGAGATCCTCTATCAAAAGGTCTAAATGAGTTCCACTAATAACTATTTATTAATGAAAAACAATAAAAACAACTCAAATAATGATTATTTTATTGAAAAGTGGTGTGAGGCCCACTTAAAATTAGGGTCTTAAGTAAGACTCTGGGTCTTAAGAGACCCCCAATTTTTTATTCCACATTGGGGGTACCTATTAGGTACCGGGTCTTAAATGGTAAAGACCCTACCAATGTGGATGCTCTTAATTGTCAAAAACAATAGATAGAAAAAGTAGGAGAGAGTAAGAAAACAATGAAGTATAAGAGAGAAAGTTGTCACAAAATGGTTAAACAAATAACAATTCTCATGAAACATTTTATCCAATACTATGATGAAACATATTATGCTACCACTTTCCTTTTCTTTTGAAGGGATTAAGTGATTCTGTTTTTACTAACTAGTAAAAAACTCGCGTGCAAATGCACGGAATCGTGTGTTGCATTCTGTTTTGAGATATGGCGTAACTGTGTTAAATTTAAATAATATTGAATGATATAACTGACAAGGAATATGAAATTTAGAATTAAAAAAATTTCAAAATTGGGTACCGCGCGTAATTTAGAACCGTGTTTAATATTACCAAAAAAAAAGTTTTGCATCATAAATTGTTACTTGACTAATATTACGATTAAAAACATTAATTTTTTTAATTATTTTAATAAATAGACAGTGGTGTGAGTAGAGTTTTGAACTCTATCAGGCCCAAAACCAATATAGCGTATTAAATAAGTTTAAAACTTTATGTTAGCATTATCTTGTTTGTTTTCTTGAAAAAAATTGATGAAGAAGAAACTATTATTATTAAATAACTGTCACTAATAGTCATTTTTACAATGGTTTCCGAGGAAATTTCAAGCTCTTGGCATCATAAGTACAAAATGCAACATTCTCTCAAAAAGAAAGAAGTACAAAATGCAACATTGTTTCTTTTGTTTGATCTGGCCATTGTCTTCTTTGATTTGCTTTAAGATCAATCCTAATTAGCTGTATATATATGTATAAACGATATATCAAACGTACACACTTCTCTTTATTATCTTTTAATGTGATCTAAATTATTCTATGTATTTATTTAGTTTTGTTTTGCTTTGAAAAAACACTTAAGGAAACTCTGGGGTGTAATATGATACATTGATCTACATCTATCCAATTTTATTTTTCTGGGTTAAAATGACATAGATATGGAATTTTGGCCGTCGTTGAACGGTACGTTGCTAATCTCCGTCAAAAACCTGTTAGGCACACAAGTTAAGTTCTCTCATTTCAAAAAATTTCTTTATACATAAGAGTCAGAGATCAAACTCACGACCACTCTTTTAAAGGGGCTAAATCTCTTGCCATTTGGACCAATTAATTAATGATATATCCATCAAATCCACGCAATTGATCCGCTCTACAAAATAATTATTTATGGATTCAAATTATTTATTTCATATTGTTTAATATGATTGAACTAAGTTTTCCAAGGCTTAAACCTCAGTACCTCACACGCCACAACCACAACCAAGTTTTATCCATTTAAATGAGGTCGGCTATATGAATCAAATTAAGATCACAATGTTCGATCATAAACCATATTATCAGTTACCAAATTATTTATAAATTCGGTCCGAATTTTAAAAGTTCAATATATTTTACATTAACATTTGTATACAAGCATCCTTAAAAAAAAACATTTGCATACAAGTAATCTACTATTTTTTCTGTCAAAAAAAAAATGAAGTAATCTACTATTTTTTAAAAATAATCTAACGGGCAAAATATGTCAAAAATTGATATATGCTAACTTACTTAAAATACATACAAGGTTAATAAATTGTTGATTTAATATAAAGTGCAAAATTAATATATAAATAATAATAACAACAGCAAAAAAAATATTTATATTCACTTAAGATGGCCAATGTAATAGGTCACTTTTTCGATCGCTAGTAGTTTGATCTTTTTTTGGTTCCTAAAGTTACGATCGAATTTAGTTTATGACTTTTAAAAAGACCGATATGAGTAGAGTTTGACATAATTATATGTATTTTCTGAAATATTCATAATCTTATTGATCAATTTAAGAATGTTCTATAAAATCAAAAACCAATTTGATGTTTTACTCAAAAACTCAAGTATCACGTGGTTCGCTGGCTAATGAAGAATAACATTCTGTCGTCAAAGGTAATTAGATACTTAGCACGCTAATAATCACATTGTTTCACTGTAGAAGTTAAGCAATCAAATTAATCATTTATTCTTGTTGTGAACGTAAGGAAAAACATATACAGACTGTACTATTCCCTTCTTTAATTTTCCATAACCATGAAAATTAAGTCAATGAATTCGGTTTTTTATTTTTATTAATTAATTATTAACCATAGATGACTAAAAATATTTCATCATTGATATTAGGCAAGGGACTTACCAGTTGAGATAAGGTGCATACACTCACAAACATTCTACCAATTAATTACTAACAATTAACTTTGGCCGTTTAAAAATAATAATAATTCATTTCATCATCACATCACAATGTATTTCAAATTTATTTCTTACTACAAAATCCTCGTTTAGCAGGTGATTAATTTTGTTGGAGAATTTATGGAGCACATAAGTGGGTTCTCCTTTTCAACTAGATTTTTTACATATGCATGAGGCAAAAATCGAATTCCTGACCAAAATTTATTTCTGACTACAAAATCCTCGTTTAGCAGGTGACTAATTCTGTTGGAGAATTTATGGAGCACATAAGTGGGTTCTCCTTTTCAACTAGATTTTTTTTCCATATGCATGAGCCAAAAATCGAATTCCTGACCACAATTTTAAGGGGCTCAAGTCCTTCTTCACTTGAACCAATCCATTGTTGATTTATATAAACAGATTTTAATAAGTACTTGTACTATTATGATGTTCATAAGATATTAAAATACGATTGAAGTAAAACTGTTTATATTTACTGTATATAGTTTTAAATTCTGCAAAACTTTTTATCTCAATTCAATGTTCAAGGAAGTTTACAAAATCATTTAACTTAGGCATTAAATCAGTGGAACCCGCCGGGAATAAAGTAATATACATTTCAAAATTCAGCTTAATTTTCATGTGTCACAAAATTTGGTACTATATATAAATAGAACATGGAGGCCATAACATATATCTGATCAATAATATGCAAAAATAAAACATGATCATAGCATCAAAGTTTGATAAAGCAACAACCATGATTGCACAATGTCTAGTTCTAGCATTTTTTCTTCAATTCAGCTTCATTAAAAGTTTGCCTCACCCTTTAGACCCTCTATCTCCAACTGAAATAAACAAAACAAGACATATAGTTCAACAATCTTACCTTGGTGCTATTCCAAATATTACCTATCATTTTGTTGATGTTGAAGAACCAAACAAAAACAATGTCCTAAAGTGGTTGTCATCTACTACAAAACAAAAGCCTAGTATTCCTAGACAAGCCAAGGTAGTTGTTAGAGCCAAAGGTGAAACCCATGAACTAGTGGTGGACTTAACAAAAGGTTCAATTGTATCAGATAAAATCTATAAAGGCCATGGATACCCTCCTTTCACATTCATTGAGCTTTTCAAAGCAAGTAAATTGCCTCTTACATATTCTAAATTCAAAGAGTCAATTGCCAAAAGGGGCTTGAATTTGTCTGAAATTTCTTGTGTACCATTCACAGTTGGTTGGTATGGAGAAAAAATCACAAGGAGAGCCCTTAAAGTGTCATGCTTCTATAGGGATGAATCAGTAAATATTTGGGCAAGGCCTATTGAAGGAATCACATTACTAGTTGATGTTGATTTAATGAAGATTATTATGTATAATGATAGATACAGGGTACCTATGCCTAAAGCTGAAGGTACAAATTTTCAATCTTCAAGTAAAGGGTCTAAAATAGTTGCTACATGTAACGTATCAAATATTGGATTTACCATAAAAGACCATGAAGTGAAATGGGGTAATTGGGCATTTCATGTTGGGTTTAATGCTAGAGCAGGAATGATTATATCAACTGCTTCTATATTTGATGATAAAAAACAAAAGTATAGGAGAGTGATGTATAGGGGTCATGTGTCTGAGACATTTGTTCCTTACATGGATCCTACATTAGAATGGTATTTTAGGACTTTCATGGATGTTGGGGAATTTGGTTTTGGACGTTCAGCTGATAGCTTGCAACCCAAGGTTGATTGCCCGGGAAATGCGGTGTATATGGATGGTTTTATGGCGGGGCCTAATGGAGAGGTGCAACAAGTACCAAGGGCTATTTGCATTTTTGAGAGACATTCTGGTAATGTGGCTTGGAGACACATGGAAATCAACAATCCCACAAAATTGGTAAGGTGTCATATATTATATTTTGTTATACTCCATTGGACTTTAAATATATGATCTTATTGACAAAAATACGAGAATTAATAAAGCTAATAGTGATGTTAAATTGATTGACAATTGGTATTATTTTATCAGGTTTTCTATTTAGGAGGGAAAACTAATTCATGTTTTCATAATAATACTTATTACATGTAGAAAAATATGTAACATTAAGGGTTTGTTGGTTAAAAAATAATTAATCTAGTTGAAATTTTGAAAGAAAAAAAGTCCTATAAAAAGGCAAAGAAAAACCTACAAATGCTGTTATATTTAGGGATGAAAGGAGCAGTAGATTTTCATTTTCAATTGATGTTGAAACTATTTGAAATATATAATCTGTTTGGATTGATATATTTCTATTAGCATAGGAACTTATGAGACTTTACGAGAGTTTATGGAATTACTTTATAACATGTTCATAAGTTGTTTTCAATTTATTTTCGCAAATTCTTTAGGATAATTTATAAAACATTTTACAGCTTATATAAAACCAGTTTGATTTTATTTTTTCTTAAGAAAATAGTTTAGACTTTAGACATAAACATTTATACAACAAACATTTGTGCTATAAGTGCTTGATTTAATTATTTATCCAAAAAGGGTCTTAAGCTGTTTTTCTTTGGAGACATTTGATGTATTTTTATTTTTCTGCAGATAAGAGATGGAGAGGCTGATATAACTCTGGTGGTCAGAATGATTGCTACTGTGGGTAACTACGATTATATTCTTGATTGGGAATTCCTGAAAAGTGGCAGCATAAAAGTTGGGGTAAAATTCTTGTACCACAATTTTAACTTAGATTTTATTTTTTGAAAGACCTTACAGTTTATATTACAATAGCAAAATGATAAATTAATGTAACATACGTTTAGTTTTAAGTCAAACAAAATGCACTTATCCTAATTTCCTAAATAGTTTTGTATTGTCATGCATAGGTGGCTCTAACAGGTGTACTAGAAATGAAAGCAGTGCAATATACACATAAAAGTCAAATAAAAGAAAGAGTATTCGGAACCTTAGTGGCAGAAAACACCATAGCCAATTATCATGATCACCTTGTAACATATTATCTTGACCTTGACATTGATGATAATGCAAACTCTTTCATCAATGCAAAGTTGCAAAAGGTCAAAGCCAGTGGCTTTGGAACACCAAGAAAAAGTTACTGGACGGTTAATAAAGAAGCAGCCAAGAGAGAAGCTGAGGCTAGAATTCGGCTCGGCTTAGAGCCAAATGAGCTGTTAATAGTTAACCCTAATAAAATGACAAAGTTAGGTAATGAAGTGGGTTACCGGTTGATTAGTGGACAACCGGTTAGTTCTTTGTTGGATGATGATGATTATCCACAGAGAAGAGCTTCTTATACAAAGTATCAAGTGTGGGTTACTCCCTATAATAAGTCAGAAAGATGGGCTGGAGGGTTCTATGCTGATAGGAGCCGTGGAGATGATGGCTTAGCCGTTTGGAGCCAGAGGTAACATTTGTTTTTACCTGCATTTAAAAAAGTTAGTAGTGTTATTTTTTTGGGATAATACTTGGGTGATATTGTGGTTGGTGACATTGGTCAACCACAATGTCACAAATGTATAAAGAAAGAAAAAAAAAATTATAAAAGAGAAAGAAGAAAGACACTTGTCACATTGTGGTTGACCATTGTCATCAACCACAATATCACCCAAATGCTATCCGTTATTTAGTCTTTCAGGTACGTCAAATCTTAACACGGTATACCATTTTTACTATCGATATTATTGGAATGGGAGAGAGAACAAACAAGAGAGATGAGCATAATTTAAAACTCAAAAATTGTATAAAAATATGGTATTTGTCAAAAATATTTCTTTAAAAAAGTCTTGCCAAAAATTGTAGATTTATATATGAATTCTTTAAAAAAAAAAAAATCACTTTTTATTTTAGATAATTAGTGATTTGATTTAGATCTACAAATTTTACTCTTACTGAAATTGATTCTTGTAGTACTCATTTTAAGAGACTAAAATGATAAGTTCTACTTATTATATGGACTTATTTCAATGGAATAAATTTTGAAGAGAATGAAACAAAACAATGAGTATAAAAGTAAAAATTAAAAATTAAAAATATTTTTATAAAGACTTAAAAAATAAATGATATATTTTTATGTATCAAATTTTTTTTTGTTTAAATTGAGGAAGGGTTTTTTTAATAAAAAAATTGGGAAGGGAGAAATTTTTTTTAATTCAAGTGGCAATGATAGTCATTTTACAAATATTTCAGAGAAGATTCGAACTCGGTAAGATTAAGCTCTTACTAACCTAACACCTCAAACCTTTCGAAAAAACCTAACACCTCAATTTTATTTTTTTTATTACTTCAATTTTCATCTTTATGGTAATTCTACTTAATTAGGATATAAAAGAAATTAGTGAAAGTTTGTCTGTATAGTAAAAAAATACTATACTGTATAATATGTTGTCTTCTTGGTCAATATTTTTAATGAAATAAGAAAAATTCAGCTTATTAATCAAATTCTATCTATTGCCAAACTTTGAATTGGAGAAACAGGAACAGAGAAATTGAGAATACAGACATAGTACTGTGGCACACAGTTGGTATCCATCATGTTCCTTATCAAGAAGATTTTCCAGTAATGCCAACAGTTCAGGGTGGTTTTGAACTCAGGCCAGCTAACTTTTTCGAAAGCAATCCATTGCTTTGAGTATAAAGTACAGCTTAATGCTTCTGTACCAAAAAAAACAAAAAGTACAGCTCAATGCAAGCATATATATGTTCAAATATACACACAATGATAAAATTTAGGCTTAATTGCTCTTTTGATCCCTTAATTATTTTATATGATAACGCTTCGGTCCCATAAGTAATAACAAGTCAATTTGAGTCCTTTAATTTTATTTTCGTTACACATTTTAGTTAGGTTTAAGTTATAAAACGTTAATGTTGTACACGTGTCATCTTGGTATTGACTTTGGAAATTATTTTCTTTTTTTCCTTATCTTCGTCAAAACCTTCATCATATTCATCAACTAAACACAGAAGAAAAGAACCCAGAAAAAACAACTTCTTCATCTCAACATAACATTCATCAACTTTCACAAAAAAATCCAGAAAAGTCATCTCTCTCTGACCCTCTTTCTTCCTATAAACCCTTTCCCTCTCTCGGATCCATTCCTTCCAAAACACAAATTGAAGATTTCATACTTAAATTGTGATTTAAATCCCTTATTTCCAATACAATCTAACTCAACCCAATTGCGATTTCAATCGAACAAAATCGTGATTTCAATCCCAAACCCTTCTTTCTCTCTGTAAAAACCCAATTCATTCTTTCCAATACAATCAAACTTAAATTCAAATCGCGATTTCGTATTTCTGTATGAAAACAAATCAATTGTTATTACTGATGAAAAACAACAACGGTGGCGGCGGCGGAGATTCTGCCATTGCGGCGGCTGTGGAGGATGCTGAGTCATGTTGCAGTAATGATGAATATTGTGGGTGGCGCAGGATAAGGATGAAGGTACTAGTAGTGGTAGAGTGATGAATAGATTATGCAGAAACTGTGGGGAAGGTGAATCGTGTGTTTTGATCATGTTTTGTAGACACCTATGTTTGTGTTCAATGTGTGGGGTTATGGTTCTTACCTGTCCTACTTGTGAATCTGTTAAATCTGCTACTCCTCTTAATGTTAATCTTGATTAATTGGGAGATGGTAGGTTTTTTATTTGGATATAATGGGAGCAGTTTTATTTTAGTGATTATATTATGTTAGTTTTTTTTTTCCTTCTGGGTTTGTTTGAATTATATGATGAATGTACGAAAGTGATGATGAAGATGAAGAATAGAAGGAATGGAGAAGATGAAGAAAAATTAAGTGTGTGTTTGGTTCATTTTTGGATAGAATTGATTCTGACAGAATGAATTATGACGACATAATTGATTTTGAGAGAATTGATTTATGTTTAGATACAATAATGCAGAATTGATTAAACAAATTGAATGTTGTTTGGATAGTTTTTATCAAAATTGATTTTGAATGTATAATTACTAAAATAGACATAACTAAATTCAAGTAAATGTGCATTGTTGAATATATATGTAGATCAATATTAAATGTAGATATATTATTTAATTTAAATAAATAAATTTTCTATATATTAATTTAAAGCATAATAAATACGATCATCAAACTAATTTTTTTACAAAATATATTTAAGTTAAATAATACTAGAATTAGTTGCAAAAAATATAAAATATAGCGTAAAAGAAAGGTAAAAGAAAAATACACTAAATCTGAATGGGGACACCGTACAGGAAAATCCAAAACTTGGTAACTCATGACCATAAACATTTTTTGGGGGCTAATTTGGTTGGTTAAGTTTTCTTATTAAATTTGGTTCATCAAATTAATTACAAAGCTAAAAGAAGGAGAATTGATAAAAGACAATAAAGAAAAATAATAGGTTTTAATAATCAAAATATTAAATTTAATGTAGAATTGATTCTAGGAAAGCTAAAAGTAGGAATTGTAGCTTTAAGGATAATTGCTTTTGGAGGATAGAAACAATTCTTAAAAGCCAAACCAAACATCATTGGAAATTCAATTTTTCACTTTTGAGGATTGTAGAAGCACTTCTTTATGCCGAAAAGCCAAAACAAACAGGCTCTAAGTGTGTGTTTGGTTCCGAGGTCATAAAAATTGATTTTGATAGAATTGATTTTGAATGAATTGATTTTGATCAAAAGTGAGTTGAGTGAAATTGATTTGTGTTTGGATACATTAATATGAAAGTGTTTCTTATCGGTGTATGTTGTTTGGATAGTTTGAATCAAAATTAATTTTAAATGTATAATTACCAAAATGGGCGTCATTATAATTATAAGTATTTATAATTAGATTTCATTTCAATTTTATATAATTACTCAAATTTAATT